>VTLG01012590.1_pt1 | contig 11230 bp, 9 predicted proteins | sample 4694571 | NCBI WGS metagenome assembly VTLG01 (sample SAMN12604809, study PRJNA352737) | marine metagenome | biome: ENVO:00000447; feature: ENVO:00000209|ENVO:00000569|ENVO:01000036; material: ENVO:00002151; isolation source: viral sequences binned using virsorter ... | reverse complement strand
CCATATTTACGAAATAAATGCAGATAGCACTTTTAACCCATATAGAAAAGCAAGGGCAATATTAAAACAACAAGGTACTACTATATTTGAAGGTTCTTTACAGTTAATGAAAATAACTAAAAAAGGTCATGGTGAAATAATATATACAGTAAGTTTATTTAATGAATCTTCTAATTTAGCAGAAATTTTAAAAGACAGAAAATTACACGAATTACCTTTACATGACTTAAACCACACTGCTAATTTTGGGGCTATGATGAAGTCCTGGAATAGTGCTGGTAGTGGTACAATAGGTTCTGGTTCTTTTGGTGTTACAAACTCTTTTGGCGATAAAATTCTTTACCCTATGGTAAGGTATAATGACAATATAAATGCTGGTTTTCAAACGTATGATTTTTTTAGCGAGATAGACATAATGCGACCTTTTATTAAAGTCAAAGAATTATTTACGAGAATACTGACAAATGCTGGTTATACTTATGATAGTGATTTTATAGATGGCACTACTTTTGGCAAATTGTATATGGATTTAAACTTCCCAGCTAACGAAGATTTTTTAAATGGGTTTGACATGACTAATAATAACTTTAAAGTCATGCCTTCAGCTGGTTATAGTTTAGTATTAAGTAGCACTGCACAAACTATTGATTTTTCTATAGATACTTTATTTGGTGGTGGTACTAATAATATATCTGCTAATAATTACGAGTATGTTTTAGGCACTGATACTTTTACTTCAAATTCAGATGATTTGGTAGTAACAGTGTCAGGGTTTGTGACTGTTGGTTTTGCTGGTAATTCAAGTGATTATGTAGATATAGAGTTACATCATGGCGGTTATAATTTAAGTCCAGGTGGGTCGTCTACACCAATAGTACATAGAATAGAAAACCCAAACTCTTTTTCGTCTAACGGAATGTATGGTTTTAATTTTGACCCTATTGTATTAGATAATACAGAAACTTTTATATTAAAAGCTAGGGGTTCTGGTGCTACAATAGTGAGTACTAATAGCACTATTGGTAGTGGTATAGGTGGGGCTTTTCAAACTCAATTACACGTGACAGTAGGCGGTTCAGCTATCGTGCCAAATACTATATTAAAATTAACTAAAGGTGATTATTCACAGTGGGACTTTGTAAGTAGTTTTATTAAGATATTTAACCTTGTGATAGAACCAGATATTGACAACCCTAAAAAATTAATAATAGAACCTTATAATGATTATATAGATAGTGGCGACATAAAAGACTGGACAAGTAAAGTAGATTTTGACGCAAATGTAGATATACAAATGATAGGTGAACTAACTAAAAATATTTTATTTGCTTATACTGATGATCCTAACGACTACCATTTACAAGAATACAAAAGAACAGTAGGCGAAACCGCTATATTTCAACCAAATACATATCAAACTGGTGTACCTTTAATTTTTGGTACTGGTGCTTCTTATGGTAGTCATAAATACGAAACTGACAGAGATTACTACGATGACATGACCACTATAATAGATACAGGTATTTTTGCACCAACAGTATACAGCACTTTATATCATGCTTATAATACGCCAAGTATAACTTTACCAGCTATTTATGGAGTAGATGAAAACGGAGATAGTAAAAGTATAAATAATGTACCCAGATTATTATTTAATAATGGTGTTCAAGATTTAATACATAGTCAAGGGGGGTGGTTTTTTTATAGTCCAAGCGGTATTACTCTTAATTCAAGTACAAGTGGTTTAACACAAGCTAATAAAGTTCTAGCGTTTAACCATTATGACGAACACTACAATAGTGCTACTTTAGGTGACGCTGACGATTTAAATTTTGGTGTAGTACAACCTTATGTATTTAATGATAGTAATACTTTTCAAGGTCAATCAAGCTTCCCAGTAAATAATGTTTTTATTAAATATTGGAAAGATTATATAGATTTAATTTATAGTAAAAATTCAAGAATAGTGACTTTTGAAATATTTTTAACACCAGCAGATATACAAAGTTTTACTTTTAAAAATAGTATAACAATTAAGGGTGTTAATTATAGGGTAAATAAAATAGAATATATAGCTGGTGCAAGAAACAATAAAACAAAATTAGAATTAATTAAAAAATAATGGCAGAAACATCAGATAAAATTAAAAAAAGGTCAAAAGAGTTTGAAAGTATAAAAGATTATAGCAAAACAGAAGGGGCTGTAAAGGGTTTTAATGCTGATGGTTCTGTAAGTTTTAAAAATAACGCTGGTGCTAATGTAGAAGCTACATATACATTATGTAAAAGTTTTGGTTATGATTGGGATAATGCAAGAAGACAATGTATGTGGCAAAAAACAGGTATAAACAAACCAGCAAAATCTGTTATTTTTAGAACTATGAAAGCTAAAGTAATAGGTCATTTTAACAAAATAGCTTCTGGTTTAAAAAGGTTTATTGTTTTAGGTTATAATAACGAAGTACAAGGTAATAATGAAAATGGTATAGTAATAGGTGAAGGCAACCTTTTAGGTTTAAATACTAAAAATACTTCTATTTTAGGGGGTGCAGAACATGAAGTAGGTTATAAGAATAGCACAACAACTGAAGTAGACGTAAATGCAAGTTTTAGTAGTGTTTTAGGTGGTCGTGGGGCTTTAGTAAAAAGGTTTGGTGAGCAAGTCCTTTGTGCTGGTAGTCCAAGTGGTGGTGATAAAGGTTACCAAAGTAGTGTATTTATATTTAATGGTACAACTACAAATAATAGTGCAACTGAATTGTACATAATGGGGCAAAGTGGTAAAAGATTAAGTTTTTTAAATGATAATTTTTTAATGACTTTTACTGCTGATTTTATGGCTTATCAAACTGGCGGTAGTTCTGGTAGTGCTGGTGATAGTCATACTAAAAGGGTACAGGGTACAATTAGAAAAGTAGGTACAACAACAGATCTTGTAGGTAGTGTAACAAATAGTTTAGCAAAATCAGATGGTTTAGCAATAACTTTTAGTGCAACAGCTGATGATACAAACGATAGTTTAAAAATACAAGTAACAGGGCAAAATAATAAAAACGTAACTCATGTAGTAGTAGTTAAAACAAATCAAATAGTAATATAATGGCAAATAATAAAATAATAGCAAAATTTCAACTTGATGGTGTAGACAAAGCAACCAATAATATAGGTGAATTAGAAAGAAGTTTAGAACAAGCAAGACAAGAAATTAAAGGCGTAGAAATAGGTAGTGACGCTTTTGAAGAATTAGCAAGAAAAATACAAACGTCAGAAAGTAGGGTAAAAACTCTAAATAAACAAATGGAAGGTTTAGAACCTCAACAGAAAGCCGAAGCGTTTTTAAAAATGGGCGAAGGTATTGCTGGTGGTTTTGCTATGGCACAAGGGGCGATGTCTTTGCTTAATATAGAAAGTGAAAACCTAGAAAAATTACAAGTAGGTGTACAAAGTGCTATCTCTATTGCTGTGGGTATGCGTATGGTAAGCGAAGGTGCTTTAAACGTTGCTATTGCTAAAAGAATTGTTACAGAAAAACTAGGAATAGTCACTACTACATTATACGACAAAATCACTAAAGTTGCTACTATATCTACAAAGTCATTTGCTACGGCTTTAAAAGGTCTTGGTATTGGTATTATTGTAGGTTTTGTGACTACTCTTGTAACTAAATTACAATCTTTATCAAAAGAAAAATCAAAAAATGCTAGAGAGGTAAAAAATTTAAAAAGAGAATATGAAGACTACCAAACAGCTTTGGAAGATTCTAACAGAGAACTGGACATACAGCTGGGTTATTTGGTGGCTATGGCTAAAGCACAAAATGATAATGAAAGGGAGTTGGTAGAATTAGAAAGAAATTTAAAAATTAATGATAACGCTTTACAAGATTTAAATAAGCAGTATTCTCACTATCAAGACCTTTTAACTGGTAGTGGTAAATTAAAAAAAGAAGAAAAGAAAGATTACGAAGATATAATGGAGATGATACAAGCGAATATTGATGTTAGAGATAAAGAGATGGACAGGATAAAAAATAGAATTGCAGATATAGAAATACAAAGAACACAAGAAGCTAAATTACAAGCAGAAAGAACCAAAAGGATAAATAAAAGAAAACAAGAAGAAAAAGAAACACAAGACGCAATAGATAGAGGGCAACAAATGTCTTATGATTTAGCTAAAGAATTAATGTTTATGCAAATAGATGACGCTAATATTTTAAAAAGGGAAAGATTAGAAATACAAAGAGAAGAAGAATTAGCAAAAGTACAAGGTCTTGAAAACAGGTTAGAATTAGAAAGAAAAATAAATCAAAAATATGACTTATTACAGCAAGAAAGAATAGATGAACAAGCACAATATGAAATAGATGTAGAAAAAAGAAAATACCAAGAGTTGGCGAACATGGTAGGTACTTTATCTGGTTTATTTAAACAAGGTTCTAAACAATGGAAACAGTTAAAAATAGCAGAAGCGTTAATAACTACATTTGCAGCGGTAAATGAAGCTATGAAGTCTACTTTGTCTATACCAATTTTAGGTATTGCTGCAGCACCTATACAAATGGCTTTGGCTTTAGCTAATGGTATGGCACAAGTAAGAGCAATTAGAAATACACCTATACCAGAAGATACTGTACCTGTAACAGTATTTGCACAAGGGGGTACAATAGGTGGCTATGGTACTGGCACTACTGACAATGTTCCTGTAATGGCAAGTACTGGTGAGGTTATTATTAATTCTAGGTCTGCCCAAATGTATAGACCTTTGTTAAGTTCAATAAATCAAGCTGGGGGTGGTATAGGTTTTGCAAATGGTGGTGAAATAGGTACAGCACCTTTACCTGATATGTCAAACCAAATAGTAAAGGCGTATGTAGTTACAGACGAAATGACGGAAAGCCAAGACCTATTAGCTAAAATTAGAAAAAGAGCAGAATTATAAAACAAATTAACATAAATTATATTTATAAGTAAAAACTAGAATTATGCCTTGTACAAAATGCGAAGACGGAAAATACAAATGGGGAATTAATGGAATGTGTGGCTATGATACTGAACAAGAATGTATAGACGCTAACGAAGGTAGGGCAGAATATACTACCGACATAGTAGAATTAGTCATAGACGAAAATTCAGAAGACCTATCAATAGACGCTATTTCAATAGTTACAGCACCAGCAATAGAAGTTGATTTTGTTTACTTTAACAAACAAAGAGAAAACTTGACTTTAGCTAAAGTAGATAAAGACAAAAAATTGCTTGTAAGTCCAGCTTTAATACCAAACAAGCAGATATATAGATATGACGCTAATAAGGACAAAGAATACTATGTATACTTTTCACAAGAAACAGTAAAACAAGCAAGTCAAAACTTTCTTAAATATTTCAAAAACAATAACGCTACTATAGAACATGAACAAAGAGTATCTGGTGTAAGTGTAGTAGAAAGCTGGATTGTTGAAGATCCTAAAAAAGACAAGTCAAATTTATATGGTTTTAATCTACCTAAAGGCACTTGGTTCGTAACTATGAAAATAGAAAACCCAGAAGTTTGGCAATTAATCAAAGACAAGAAACTTAAAGGTTTGTCAATAGAAGGCTATTTTATAGACAAAATGCAAACAATGAGCAGTGATATAAGTAACGATATATTATTGGCTTTAAATGACATATTACAAGAAGAAAATCAAACAAAATAATATAACTAATATATATAGTTGTATAGTATAATCTTTTAAAAAATATTAACATGGATTTAAAAAACAAAATTAGAGTTGCTTTAGGTTTAGAACCTATTGAAGCTACTGAAGAAAAAATAGAATTTGCAGTACAAGAAACTTTAACAGACGGAACTGTTATCGTATCTGAAGCTGAGCAATTAGAACCAGGTGCTAAAGTAGATATACTTGGCGAAGATGGTGTTTTAATGCCTTTACCAGCTGGTAAATATGAAACAGAAAGCGGTGTTGGTTTTTCTGTTGAAGAAGACGGTTTTGTAGCTGAAATATATGATGACGAAGAAGAAGAAGAAGTAGAAGAAGAAGCTGAAGAAGTAGAAGCGTCAGAAGATACAATAGAAGAAGAAATAGCAGAAGAAGTAGCAGAAGTTATAGAAGATAAAAAATATAGCTGGGGCGAAAAACTAAAAGAAGAAATAGCACAAGAAAATATAGCAAGTAAAGAAGAAATTTTAAGTGCTGTATCTGATATGCTAACACAGTATAAAGATGACTTGTTAAAAGAGATAGCAGAACTATCTGGAACTAACGAAACTTTAAATGCTGAAATTGAAAATAAAGACAATCAAATAGCTGAATTAAAAAAACAACCAGCTGTTGAGAATCTTAACACTAATAAATTTAATTCAAATAAAGTTGAGTTTAAAGAAGTTAGTACAAAAGAATATAACAACCTTTCACAAAAGGACAGGTTTTTATACAACTTAAATAAAAATAAATAATAATACTTAAATAATTAAACTATGGCTTTAACAATAACGAGTTCAAGTTATAATGGAGAACACGCTGGGCAGTATGTAAACGCGGCACTTCGTTCTGCTAAATCTTTGGACTTTGTAACAATTTTAGACAATGTATCTCATAAAAGAGTTGTAAATAAAGTTGCTGGTGCTAATTTAGTAAAAGACGCTACTTGTGATTTTACTGAAAATTCAGCTACTTTAACGCTTACGGAATCTGTTTTATTTGTAGAACCGTTCCAAATTAACATAGACGTTTGTAAAAAAACTATGTTAGCTGATTGGTCACACAAATTTGAAGATGACTTTATGGCTTACGCTATGACTTATTTGGCTGATTCTATTGCTGATTCAGTTGAACACTCTATCTGGCAAGGAACTACTGGTACTTCTGGTCAATTTGACAAAGTAGCTACTGGTAGTATGACAGCTTCAAGTGCAAGTGCAGCTTATTCGGCAGCGAATATAATAGCAAATCTAGGAACTTTAGCAGCGGACATACCTGCTAATGTTTATGGTAAAGATGATTTATATATTTATATGAACAAAAAGACATATAGATTTTATATATCTGCTATTTCTGCTTTATCTGCGTTCCCTTTCAACCACATGGGAGAATATACTCCAGAATTTGAAGGAATTAAGATTGCAGTTTGTCCAGGCGTTGCTGACAACGTAATGTATGCTGGTCAAAAATCTAACATTTTCTTCGGCACTTCTTTAGAAAGTGACTTAACTGCTGTGAAGGCGTTAGACATGGAGAACTTGGACGGAAGTAACAATGTAAGAATGGTAGCTAAATGGACAGCTGGTGTACAAACTGGTGTAGCGTCTGACTTTACTTACCAATCATAATAAGGATTAAAATAACCTACTGAATTAAGTAGGTAGGTTATTACCTTTAAAAAAGAATTAATAACATATAAAATAATAACGTATGGCTTGTGAATTAACAAAAGGTAGAGGGCTTGATTGCAAAGACGCTATAGGTGGTATAAAAGCTGTCTATTTTGTTCAACATGAAGACGCTACTATTGCAACGTCAGCAGGTGAAGTAACGGACATAGATTTAACTACAAACTTGTTTAAATACACGTTACCAAAAGGCACTGGAAGTTTTACCGAAACTATACAATCTTCGGCTGAAAATGGCACTGTATTTTATGAACCAAGTGTAAACATTAAGTTGCATAAACTTACAGTAGGTGATAGAAACGAAATTAATCTATTAGCACAAAACAGACTAATAGTATTTGTTGAAATGAATCTAAAACACGGAAACGGTAAAAATAACATTTGGTGTTTAGGTATTGACAATGGTTTAGAGTTGTCAGCTGGTACATCTTCATCTGGTACAGCTATGGGAGATCTTAACGGATACGATCTAACATTTACAGGAGCAGAATCTGCACCCGCATTCTTAGTTGAATCGTATACTACTACCCCATTTGATAATACTGGGTTTACAGTAACAGTAGACGCTGACTAAGATATTTCTACTTTTATCTAATAAAAGGGCAATTAATTTAGGTTTTTTGCCCTTTTTTTTGTGTTTAAGCAAACAAATTATAAGTTTTTATATTTATAAGTGTATGATACATATAACGCGTGGGGCTATTAATTACATTTACACAACTTTGAAAGAAAAACAAACTAATACAACTGGGGTTTATTATCTTTTTGAGTGTGAAAATATATTAACAAAACAAAAGAAATACTTTTTGCCAGAAAGCGTAGATGTGACTACTGACAGGTACGAAAAAATAAAAATGAGAGAAGACGATAGTGAAGTACCAACAAGTGGTAAAGTTAAACTAAAACCAAGTGGTACTTGGAAGTACACAGTTTACGAGCAAACAAGTAATAGTAATTTAAGTCCTGTAAGCGAAAGCGTAGTGGGTGTTTTAGAAACAGGAATTTTGCAAGTATCTAATGCTACTGAAGAAGTGACTTATAACTTTCATACATTAAAAGAAACAAATTATATACATATACCTTAAATTTTAAAATTATGAGTTTAGTAGACAATAGCAATATATTATTAAGAGAACAACTGGGCAAAGGTTCTGGTGTGGTTTTTACAACAGCAAACCAAACAAGTAAGGATTGGTACGCTGTTCACTTTGTTACAGAAAGTGTAATATCTTCAATAACTATGACTTACCACACTGGCGAAAGTGCTTTACACACTACGATACCAGCTGGTACAGTTATTTTTGGACATATAACACAAATACAAATGGCTTCTGGTGTAGCAATAGGCTACAAAGAAACTGACGAAAAAGCTGGGTAATGAAGTTAGGAATAGGGTTAAGTTTAACACGTCAAAGAATACTTGGTAGTGGTTTTTCACCAAGCGACATATCTAATTTAGATATTTGGTACGACTTTAGTACAATAACTGCTGATAACGATACTGCTGTTAGTTCTTTTTCTAACGCTGGTTTAGGTGGTTCTAATTACAATTTAAGTCAATCATCATCAGGTGACCAACCAACAGTAGATACAAGCACAATGGCGAAAACAAGCATAGAATTTACTGACGCAGGAACACATAGTTTAGATTTAGCCAATAATTATTTAACGACAGGGAAAACTTATACTATCTTTTTAGTATATAAAAGAGATGACTTAAACGATACAGATTTTTTATTTGTTGGTGATACAGCAGGGCATAATAAAGTAGAGTTATATGGTTCTGGTAATTTACCTGTAGTGTTAAATGCAAATGCAGATACAACAGGAAACGCACAAACAGCAATAACTGTAAATAACACTAATAATAGTACAGTAGATTATGATTTCACAACCAACACAGAAATTTTAGTTATAACAGTTTCAACCGCTACTGCTAAAATATATAATCAAGACGGTGATTTTATAGGTCAAGGAACTTTAGCCACAACACAAGCAGATACAAATTTTCAACTTGCTATTATAGGTGAAAAAACAACAGGGGGTGGTGCTTTTGGTGGTAATTTAGGCGAGTGTGGAATATATAATAAAGTTTTAGATGCTACTGAAATAAGTAATTTAATAACTCACTTAAAAGCTAAATGGTCAGCAGAATAATATGAAAAAGAAAACAAATCTTAAAAAAAACAAACCTGTATTAAGTCCATTAATGCAAGTATTTTTAGAAAGTCAATCTGCACCTAAAATATCAGAAAAAGCTGGTGACGATTGGATAAGCTACGGAGTAGGTGACTATGCTAATTTATACCCACAGTTTTTAATTGATTTATATAATTCAAGTTCAACACATTCGGCGATAGTTAATGCTACAAGTTCAATGATAGCTGGACAAGATATACTTATAGACGCTGACGAAACTAACGGACAGTATGCTTTATTAAAACAGTTTATAGATAATACTAAATTTCATGATGTTTTTACTAAATGTGCTTTTGATCTAAAGCTACAAGGTTCTTTTGCTATTAACGTTATTTGGTCAAAAGACAGGACAAGTATTACTATGCACCATATACCAGTTGAAAAATTAAGAGTTGGTAAAATGAATGAGAAAGGCGAAATTGACACTTTTTGGATAAGTAACGATTGGGAAAATTACAGAAAAAAAGAACATAAACCACAACCGATACCAGCTTTTAATATGAATGATAGAACAAACCCAAATGGTATTATATATGATGGTTTATATAGTGCTGGTTTAGATATTTACCATGCACCAGATTATAAAAGTTGTACTAACTGGATATTAACAGACGAGATGATTTCTGACTTTCACTTATCTAATATAGCTAATGGCTTTGCTCCTAGCTTTTGGATTAACTTCAATAATGGCGTACCAACAGATGAAGAACGCAGAATGATAGAAAACAAAATAGCTAAAAAGTTTACTGGTGCTAAAAACGCAGGTCGTATGGTTTTAACTTTTAGTGAAAGCAAAGAAAAAGAACCTACTTTGACACCTATACAATTAAGTCAAGCTGATAAACAATATACAGTATTAAATGAATTAACAGTGCAAAATATAATGATAGGACATAGAGTTACAAGTCCAATGTTACTTGGTGTAAAAACAGAAGGTCAATTAGGCGGTAGAAATGAACTATTACAAGCACATGAACTATATAGCAATACAGTTATAAAACCTTTTCAAAATGTATTATTAAAATGCTTTACAAAATTATTAAAAGTAAATGGTTTTCACTTACCTATTGCTGTTAAACAAGCAGAACCTATTACCTCTAAATTTGATACAGATATACTAAAAGAAGTATTAACAGTTGACGAAATTCGTGAGGAACTTGGCTACGAACCATTAAAAGCCCAAGAAGACACCATAGAGGACGAAAATCAAACGAACTCTAATCCAGATGATACTAACCTCCATAATGACAAAAAACCTCTTAAATCGCTTAAAAACGATGGTAAGCAAGTTATTAGTGAGCAGTTAAGCGAAAGGATATTAGATTATTTAGAAGATAAAGGCGAACAACAAGACGATTTATTAGAAGATTACGATTTAGTAGACATAGAAGATGTAAAAGGTGCTGATGTACATTTAAGTAAGCAAGATTTAATAAAAAGAAATTTTGCAATAAGAAGTACACCTAACAAATCAAGTACAGAAGACGTAACACAAGAAAGAAAAGGTGACGCTAATAGTGATGTTGTTTATCCATATTTAAAAATAAGGTATAGATATGTACCAGCTTCTGGACAACCAGCTATAATAAAAACAAGTAGAAATTTTTGTAAAAGATTAATGCGACATACAGCAAACGGAA
>VTLG01012006.1_pt1 | contig 11231 bp, 22 predicted proteins | sample 4694571 | NCBI WGS metagenome assembly VTLG01 (sample SAMN12604809, study PRJNA352737) | marine metagenome | biome: ENVO:00000447; feature: ENVO:00000209|ENVO:00000569|ENVO:01000036; material: ENVO:00002151; isolation source: viral sequences binned using virsorter ... | reverse complement strand
GTAAGTTTGAGGACAGTATTACAGTTAGAGTTGAATCTCCATTTGAGAAGTTTTTAAAAATAGGGAATATCGATGAGGCAGTAGTGGAGGACGAAGAGCAAGCTGTTGATGTAGGGGCATCATTAGAGATAAGCTCTGAGCTACCGCCTCGCGATCCTGTAAATGATCGACCTATTAAAAGGACAAGGAAAGAAAATAAGGCGATTAAGGAAATAAATAGTGAGTCTTATAAGGAGCAACATCGTAAAAGGCGCAGGAATGAGGCTTATTTACTGCGTAAACGCGCGGAGAAGGTTGGATTAAAGCCATTAGGCGGAGGTAGGCAAAAAGAGAACGTCAGGAAAGAATGGATCAGGGAATTAAGAAACAGAGAAAAGGCACAAGGTGTTAAATAAAAAAAAGGGCGATTTCTCGCCCTCTTTTGAGACTGTTTAAACGCTTTCAAAAAGAATCTAAAGCCTCAGCAGTCATTGCATGACCAATCTCCTCAACTATTTGATCCTCGCTTGGAATTGGATTTAACAATCCTTGATCTATAGCCTCTGAAAGTGAGATCATATCGGGCGAGTTCCAAAATTCATCAAGCCTATTTTGTGCGCTATCTGAAATTTTTCCCTCTTTCCATAATTGTAAATAATTCATTTTACACCTCCTTAATGAAATACTTATGCTTAACTTTTAACAGATCGCCTTTTTTTAAATACGCTGTATCTTCAAGAACCTCAACCTCTGATCCGTATTTTTTGCTGGTTACATATCCATCAGCAGCGCAGTAACCATTTACATAAACTCTAAACTCAACATACCCTCTGCTTAATTTTTTTACTTTTATATATTTTTGAACATCCCTTTTATATGATCCGCAATCTTCAATATCATTGACTGGAATATATCCATACTCAACCTGATCTTTAGTTGGATAATAATTGCTTGAGGCAACTTGCGCCCGCTCACAACCTGAATATCCCGCAGCTCGCGGAGAATAATTACAGCTGACATAAATATCGCTCATATCAGAGCCTTGCATTAATTTATTTATATCGGGCATCATCTCTTTACTTCTTTTTTTATTAATTTGTTTCATAACCTATAACAAATGTAACAACTGTTATAATAAGATGCAAGGAAAATAAAATATTTATTCCTGATCATTAAAAACGATTTTTTTACCGCTTATTATTTTTGGATTTTGCTTTAAAAATTCATAATCACCATCATCTGCAACTTCATCATACTCTGCGTTTTTTGCTCTTTGCAGCGCAGTTTTATAATCATATTCATCAATATAATATCTTTTTTTACAAATCCTAATTTCCTCAACATGAAATTCATAAGTTTTTAACTTAGCCATTTATGCCTCCTCTGCTATTTTAATTAAGTAATTGAGCCTGCGCTTGCTGATCACAACGCAACCAGCCTGACCGCTTTCGCTTTTTTCGTATTCGATCAGCGTTCTAAGGTTTTCCGCCAATGATCTGAAATTAGAATCCTCAAGGGCTTTAGCAGCAGCCTCAGCAATACAGATACCGCTCCACTCAAAAAACTTGGACATCATTATTCCAAATGTTTCGCGAGTTGTAGCGTTTTCGGGCTGTAAAAAAACCTTAGTTTTAATATCACTAAGTAGATCGCCAACTTTATTTTTTATTGTATTTTCAAGCATATATTTTATCTCCCCAAGGTGATTTTTCTGTTTCAATAAAATTATCATTTTTTTCAACAAGATTATTATCTTGATCTGCAATCAGCTCATAAGGCTTGTCATAGCTGCCGATCTTAACAGAAATATAATAACCAACATGAAAATAATCTGTCATAATATCTGATTTGTCAAAATTCTCAACGTTCATTGCTGGAATAACTTCTGATAAAAAAGCAAGCGCGGCAGGATTATCAGCAAAATGATCTTTGTACCAATATTCATTTATTGAGTCAGTCTTAAAATCTATTGATCCTGATTTTAAAGTCAATGTTAATTGACTATGATTCTGAACCGATAAAGTTCCTTTCATATTATGCTTTTTTAGCACCTTCTTGATCGCTGGAGCTAGTCTTTTCTTTTTTTCTTGGTTCATGTATGCCATATTAATTGCCCTCCATTATTTCTAAATTTGCAATTCTATATCCAGTAGATTTTATTATTCTTTGCATATCTTCTGAATAATTAGAAATGTTTTCTGATGAGCTAACTTTTTTTTGATATTCACTAGCAATGCATCCCCATGTATAATCAGGGCTTTCAAAATCAGTATCAAACTCAGCGACACCTTTTTTAACAAGCGATGCCATTGCTCCCCTTGCAGCTTTCATGCCGCCAAAATCCTCAAATGCATAATGGCTAATATAACCACCAAGCCCAAGCCCATCAGTTGCATGCTCTGACCACGCTATCTGATAAACAATTTTATATTCAAGTTTTGTTAATTTCATTTTAACCTCCTTTATAAATTTCCAACTACTCTTAAACCACCATAAAATCTGCCAGCATCACCATTGCCACACAACCGAGCAGAAATGACCTCAAAGTCAGGGAAGTGCCTCCGAAAACTATCAATGGCAAGGTCAGCACCAATAGCACCCATCAATTTCTCCATAATTCTGCCACGAGCAATATATTTAACAGCATAATTTTTTAAGCCAGCCATTTTCCCCTCACTTTTTTTATTTTTTATCATAATCACATAACAAAGCTAACAACTATAACAATACCATGCAAGTAAATAATAAAAATAATTTGAGGGGCAAATAAATGCCCCTCGTTTATTAGTGATCTAAGCACTTGCAGCCGCCTTTATAATTTTATCAATTTCTGCACCAACAACATCGTGAGTCATCTTTGATCCGCAAACACCGCAAGATGGCGCACCTTTCGCATACATTGTCGCGCTCATCCGAACAAAATAAGGATCGATCACGCACTCAGGGCATTCGATTTTTAAATTCCGTGTCCCCTGCTTTTTCCGCTTACTATAATCCAGCGACTTGTGTGGATACTTGCCGATCTTTTTCTCAATAGCTTTTATAATCGCTTTTAAGTCGTCTGATTCGCCAGTAGCGGTCATTTTACCAGTTAAGCCACATGATATAGCCATTTTCCGAAATGCGCCCTTGTGTCCGCTTTTACAGTCATCTATCGCGTGGATCAGCTCATGCACTAAAACACCGCCAACCTTAGTAACTTGAGATTTGTCCAAACAAGGATTAATAAAAATCTCATTTACGTTTGCTTTGCTCCAAGCTCTTGGAAAACATTGACCGATTGTTTTTCCGTTAGACCTTGCGCCACCTGAGACTGGAAAGCCAACGCTGACTTTCACTTTTTTAAGATCAAGAGAAATTCCAGCAGGTTTAAACACCTTCAGTTTTAGCTGCTTTGTCATTTCCCACAACCATGACTCTCTGTTTTTCATATCACACCTCCTTTGTTATAGTTGACTCAATAACATCTAAAATTTGACCATGATCAATATATCCTACCGCAGAAAATTTATCGCCAGCATCATCTACACCATAAATATGTGCCGTTCCAACTGCTTGATTGATTAGATACATACTATGTGTATCGCAATCAATACCCTTTCCAATCTCATTCCAAGAAATTTTATTTACAAAATCAATCATTTTACACCTCCTTTGTTAAAAGAGCCAAGATCACCACACGCATCCCACCGCTTTGTTTCACGCGCAAATAGCCTTGTCCGTGTCTTGGCTCTTTATTCATTAATCAGGATATACTTTCCCGATTGTGCTTTGATACACACCCACTAAAGTGAGAGCATGATCAAGATCATCGTGATCAAAAACCCCGCCAGCATCAATGTAAATATCAGCAGCAACATAATCATCGATAAGACTACCATCAGAATCGTAGTTTTCAGGCTGATCTAACGCTTGACCGATTAAGCCCTCAACGATTAAATAATCATTGTTACTCATAGACTTGCCTCCATTTTTACTTTTTCAAGTTTTTCATATTCGTCCCGAGGAAGAGAGCCACTCCCTTCACCTGAGAGCAGAACGAAAAAATAAACCAAATATTTAAAAACAATCATCATAACTATAGCAAGTATAACAACTGTTATATACATAAGTCAAGTAATATTTTGTAATACATTAAAAATTTTTTTAAGGTAAATTAATAATGTAAAAATGGATGACCTTAGAACGTATAAGCAAAAATGGTTTGAGTTTTTAGACTACAAACCACATAAAGGACAGCAAAAAATTCACGATTTAGCCTCGGAAACTCGTTTTGTAGTTGCGTCATGTGGCAGACGTTGGGGTAAATCTATGAGCGCGGCTAGGGAGGCTGAGACGTTAGTTACTCAAGCTGATAAACATGTATGGATTGTCGCACCTACCTATTCCACCTCGGAGCGTATCTTCAGAATGGTCTATGACGATCTTATCATAAAACACAACCTCCCTACGCGCAGAAAATCACTTAACGAACAATATATTGAGTTTGAATGGGGATCAACAATCGAGGGCAAGTCGGCAGAGCATCCTGAAAGTTGTATTGGCGCGGGAAATGATCTTGTGATTATTGATGAGGCAAGTAAGATGAATCTCAAAAAAATATTTGAGATGTATTTGCGCCCTACATTGTCAGATCGTAAAGGTAGATGCATTATGATATCGACACCTGAGGGGTACGATGGTTTCTATGAATATTTTATACACGCACAGAGGGCGGAAATGTGGGCTGCTTTTAATTCTCCATCGTGGGAAAATCATCATGCATTTCCTGAGGGAGAAAAAGATGCTGATTTAGTCGAGGCAAAATCCACAATGACTAAGGAGGTTTTTGATCAAGAATTTGCTGCGGAATTTACCGCCCTGTCAGGTCGTGTGTATTCCGATTTCTCGAGACGTACCCATGTCGGTAATCATCCTTATAATTCTATGTTGCCAGTATATTTGAGTTTAGACTTTGGCTATAGGATGCCCGCAGCCGTATTTTTTCAAACGGCAAATTTAGGAAATAAAGGCGAGGAGCATATATTTATTATTGATGAAATTTTGCACGAGCAAAATATGACCATAACAGATTTATGTAAAGCAGTACAGGCTAAAAATTACAGAATTGCGCGCGTATATGGCGATCCAGCGGGCTATCAGATGCAATCATCGGTAGGTATGGGCGAGGCGGATATTTTTAGGCAGATTACAGGTATGCCAGTAATTAGTAGGCGCGATCGATATTCAAGAAATGTGCAATCAGGAATCAGTCATGTTAGAAATTATATGATGAGTGCTGATGGAACAATACGATTTCATATAGATAATAAATGCAAAGGATTAGTTGAGGATATTGAAAGTTATCGTTATCCTGAGCATAAAGAGGGCAGTAATTTAAAAAACGAACCGCTAAAAGATGGCTATCACGATCATGGCTGCGATGCCCTTAGGTATGGCATTTGTGGGCGGTTTCCAATTCGCAAACAACAATATAAAGTGAGTTCAAGATGACCGAGCAAGCAAGTTATTTAATCCAAGAATCTTTAAAAGAGCAAAAAATGCTATATGCGAGAAATCGCAGGGAGGGGATTTATAAATGCCTCGATTATTATGCGGGCGATAATACAGCCCAGTATATAGAGGATCGATTTAGCACAGATGCGTTTCAAGAGATACCTGTATCAGAGTTTAATGTTACTCGTAGAATGATTGACCGCATGAGCCGAATTTATACGCTTGGCGCAGAGCGAAATGTTAATGAAAAATATGACAGCATGATCGCAAAGAAACCGCACAAGATGAAACATGTTGAAAAAATGACTCGATTAGTCGGATCAATAGCGACACAGGTAGTGTTTAAACAGTCTCCCGAGCCACATTTTGACTACAATCCAGTATATTATTTTGATGCCTATTTTGACGATGATCCATTTGTGCCGTATGCAATTACTTATCCTATGGTGCAAAATGTTTACGATGTATCAGACACGAACAAACTACAATATTGCTATTTTGATCACGAGGTGAAAATTATATATGATGAAGATGGTAATCAATTATTTGAGCAATTTCACAATTATGGAATATTGCCATTTGTTTTTACGCACAGAGAACATCACCTGAACGAATTTTTTGTTGCAGGGGCTTATGACATTGTAGCTGCAAATGAGCAGGTAAATATATTGCTTACAGAGGCTGCTCTTGGTATGCGTTTTCAAATGTTTGGTCAATATGTGATTGAGGGCATGTATGAGGAGGAAAAGCTTATGCGTGCAGGATCAAATGAGATTATGGTTGTTCCTGAGCCTGCGAGATTAGACATTAAATCGCCACAGGCAAATGTGCGTGAGGCAATCGATCTTGTAAAAGCAATTCTCGATCTGACTGCACAAAATAATCATTTGTGGATAACTTTCGCAGAAGATGGTAAAAGCGATCGACCATCGAGCGGTATCGCATTGAAAATAAAGGACTTAGAACGCTTTGAGGATTTTCAGGATGATGTAGAGTTGTGGGAGGCTTATGAGCGGGAGTTTTATGATGTGGAAAGAACGATTGCAGATATGAACAATATTAAATTACCAAATGAAATAGGATTAAAATTTAATGAGCCTGAGTATCCAATGAGCGCACAGGATCAGATTGCGATGGATACATTTATGCTCGAAAACAATTTAATCAGCCAAAAAGATTTAATGCTTAAATATAATAAGCATTTAACAGAAAAAGAGGCTGAGAAATTAGTGGAAACAAATAGAGAGGCAAATGGCGCGCAACAAGAAACAGAGCCAGCAGAGCAACAACAATCGGTTTTTAATCGACTACTTAACCAAGCTCCGCCAGCTGAACAAAATTGATTTAGAAGTCCCGCAGGGAGATATTAAAGAAATAATAAAAAACCCTCGTCAATATGCGCTCGATTTTATTGAGCTGGAATTTGCAAGAACAGTTCCTAAATTTATAAAAGCGCACAAAATAGGCTTAGAGTTTGGAAAGAAGAATAAATGAAAAAACATGAGGCGATTGCTCTTGGTGTATGGATAGGTTTTTTGCTAATTGTATTGGCGGTAACACTATATGTGACTGGTTAAATGAGTGAAAATATCAAACCTAAAACAGCAAGGTCTTATCGGGCAACTGTCGTGGGAGACAATACTGTGGTTAGTATTAATATTAAGTGGCTTGGGCAAATGCTTGTACTTGTCGCTAGTCTTGTTTATGGATACTATCGTATTGAAACAAGAATTACAGACCTTGAGCGAGGAGTTGGAATTGCAAACGAAGAAATTCAAAATCTTATATCCAAACATATAGCAGAAGAGGAAGTAAAAATTGCTCAGATGGAAGAGCAGCTGGATTGGTATCAGCGGGAACTTAACTTAAATCCTCTAAGTTGGGGAAAGAAAAAAAGGAAAAGAAAATGACTTCTGACATTGTAACCTTAATACAAGAATTGGGATTTCCAGTAGCTATTAGCGTTGGATTGGCTTTTGCACTATATAGTGTAGTAAGATTTATTTTGAAGGAAAAGGTAGAAGATACTCTGAAAAGGTTTGATGAAAAACATGAGAATTTACAGCATCGGATGGATATAATTATGGATGAGTTAGGTAAGTTAAAAAAGTGGAACGCTGAAATTAAATCTGATTTAAAAGTTTATATTGATTTAACAATGAAAGGGAAATAATGCCAAAAGGTAAGGGAACATACGGATCAAAAAGAGGCAGACCGCCTAAAAAAAGAAAAAAAATGGGTAAGGGCAAAATTCGCAGGAGAAAAAAATAATGCCATTGCCATTTCATTGTGTAGAGTGCGATAAGCCAATTAATGTAATGTTTAATGGATTGTGCGAAAATTGCAAAGATGAAGAAGAGTAGTGGGTGCGTTTTGTTTAGATGTAGTTTTTTTAATAATATGGATAATAATAATATCGAGGTAATATGGAATCTTTTATAGAATTGTACGCTGAATATGGCGCATTGGCTCTTGTCGTGGGGGCATTTTTTTATAGTTATTTTAAACAAAGTCAAAGAGCAGATGAGCAAGCTGAGGCTCTTGATGCTTTAGCCGTTGAAAACAAAGGTCAATCACAAAAAATAAATAATCTCGAGTCGATCTTACTTAAAATGCTAGATAGATGGAATCAGTCTGACTCTACTCGCGATCGGAGGCATGAGGATATGGTAAAAGAAGTTAATGACCTTAGTGATGTTATGATGGAGGTAAAAGGGAGTGTGAGTCGAATTAATGGCAAAAACTGAACCGATCGGAGATAGTAGCAGTTTGAATATATCATTGCCGATGATTATACAGGCGGTTACATTTATTGTAATGCTTGTATGGGGATACTCGCAGTTGAATGCGAGATTATCTTTTTTAGAGTACCAAGTAGCAATGAATGAGGAAAACATTAGCAGAATAGAAGAGGATGCTGATGAAAATCAAAATGCTGAAATTCCTGCTGATATAAAGCAGAACAGTAGGTTAGATTATATTGAAAAAGAATTAGATAGGCTAAGAGATCAATGAAAACAAGGCGGAATTATTCTTTTAAAAAAGCAGCTAATTTAATTACTGGCATTATTGCCAGCTCATTATCTGATATGGCTGTATATCAAAATGAGGCTATACAGGCGGGCATAAGAAATAAAAGAGATATAGATGGAAAAGCATTTGTTGCGCTAAAACAATCAACAATGGAAATAAGAAATAAACGAGGTCAGGGATTTACACCGCTGGACAGGATGAAAGGCGAAAGACAAAAAAAATTAAGAAATACAAAAGTTCACAAAGCAACAAAAAGAAAATTAGTTAGTAAAGTTGAGATGCTTACCAGTTATGGTGTATATCATAATCAAGAGGGCGGATTTAAAATAGAAAATAGGTTTATGAAAAAAGAGAAACAAGTGCCACAGCGTAAATGGTTTGGAATAACAAAAGATATGAAAAAGGGCGGGAGAAGATATGAAAATTATATCCGAATGGCTTTGCGTAAAATTGATTTATCTTTTAAAAAATAATGCCAACACCTGAAGAATTAGTTGCTCTATTTGGGGATGATTTTACTGAGGTTTTAAATGGTTTAAACGCTCTGCCTGTAGAAGTTCGCCAGCTTTTAGATGATACAATGGGGAAAATGATTTATGATGCGGAAATATTTTCTCAAAGAATTGATAAAGCTGTTCAAACGCAGGCTGCATCAGGTGTCGGAGCTGCTACTACTGCTGGATTTTTAGCAAACGACATGGCAAATGGCGGTCGAATATTCGGAGAATTGAGAAACGGCATTAAGGCATCGCTGGTTGAGGGAATGAACCAAAGCGGTAGAGCTGGGCAGTATCAGGCTTACGATGTTGATGACAGCACTCTATTTACTTGGGTAACTGTTGCAGGTCACAAAATATGTCACGACTGCGCTCCAAGAGCTGGACAGCAAGCAAAATTAAAAGACTGGGAGGCTGCTGGCGCACCCGCAACAGGCTGGAGTGTTTGCGGAGGTCATTGCTATTGCATTCTTGATCCGAGTGGTAAGATTGATCCAAGAATCCAATTCGAAAGAGATGAAAAAAGAGAAAAGCTCAAAAAAACAAAAGGATTTTTGCCACTTAATGGAGAAGAGGCTCGCATTATTGCTCGAAAATCAATAAAAAAAGCGGAGCTGTATGCTGAGGAAACGACCAAAAGATTTAAGGAGCTTGCCACGAAAAATGGCGGTAAAATGGAAGGTTTGGCATTTAGGATCAAAGAGGAGACGAGCTTAGTAAGAAAAATTGTATCGGAGTCATTAGATAACAGCTGGGGAGCGCATAGTGTAGTCGCTCAAAATATTAAAGATGCATTGAGATATACAATGATTATTGATGATGCTAAATATGCTAAAGCAACAATAAATACTCTTGATGAATTAGTAAAAAAAGATGGGTACGCAAGGTTGCAAGTAAAAAATACATGGCATAAAAATTCATCTTATAAGGGAGTGAATACGGCATTAGCGCACCCTAATGGGCAATATATAGAGTTGCAGTTTCACACCGCTGAGTCATTCAGGGTAAAAATGGATATTAGTCATAAAATTTATGAAGAAATGAGATTGTTTGGACTATCTAAAGAAAGGCGCAATTTTTTAGAAAAAAAATTAGTTAAAGAATGGGACAATGTTATTGCTCCGCCTGACTGGGAGGATATTTTAAAACTTGATAATTTTAAAGATTACTTCAAAAACTGGGATAACTATTTATAAATCTTTTGCTCTAATAGCCTCTTTTTTTAACGTCCAATTTTGCTCCCACGGCTTAATAAATCCCTCAGCCTCTTCTGCTGTAATGCTATAGCCATTGTCGTTAATGCCAATAAAATAGCGAATTAGATCAGGATCTTCCCTCCATGTCGCGCGACTGTTGCAAATTGAAATACTGTATATAGGAGGATCATCTGACTTGATCCGCCTCACGACTGAGCTTGGGCTTTCAGGTTTATCAGCCAGCCCATAGACTGCTAAATATTCTATAGTCATAGTAGAATTTACCTATATTTTTGTAAATGCAAAAGGGGCGAAAGCCCCCCTGCATTAATTAGTTATTTATAAAATGATCCATTCCATGCGTTTCCTAATTCCATGTAATACCCATCAAAATCCAACTCGCACCACTCATTAAACTCATCATAGCTATAAGTCATATTCATAATGTGATAAAAATGCCCCTCAAAAGACATACTAATAGTATCATCATTAGCATACTCAAAATAGTCAGAGGCTTTTATGTCATTAATAATAGTTTTCTTTCCAGCTGAATTATAATCCCAGCATTTATTGCTAAAATATATTCTAACATCATAATCGGCATCATGCTTTTTAAGAAACTTCTCTATTGTTTTTGCTATTTTAACTTTTTTCATTTTATTCCTCCATTATTTAATTAATCTAACCGACTTTCAATGGCAGCTTTAATACCATAGCTATTCAAAACATCAGCAAAGGCTTTAGCATAATCGACTTTTTTTTCATAACTCTGACCAAACTCCCTCACCCACTTTACATAATAACCACCATAATAATATTTATCTCCCTCGCCAATACTTTTTAAGTATTTTACAAATTTGCTATTGCCATGCTCACTTGTAATAACAGATGCAAATCCGCAAACACCCTGAGGAACAAACCAAGATTGTTTAATAGGGCTATTATCATCTAAGACATCCTCATGCTGGGCGACAACCATAGGAGTAGGAATTTTATCCTCCCCAGCTGCCATACCAGCAATATGCGCCTC
>VTLG01010232.1_pt1 | contig 11231 bp, 13 predicted proteins | sample 4694571 | NCBI WGS metagenome assembly VTLG01 (sample SAMN12604809, study PRJNA352737) | marine metagenome | biome: ENVO:00000447; feature: ENVO:00000209|ENVO:00000569|ENVO:01000036; material: ENVO:00002151; isolation source: viral sequences binned using virsorter ... | reverse complement strand
AGAAGTTACAAGAAATATAGGTTGTAGAGATGGTGGTAGTATTCAAGAGATTGGTGGTGATGTTATATTTTTAGCACCAGATGGTTTAAGAACTATTGCTGGTACGGCTAGAATTGGTGACGTTGAACTAGGTTCTATATCTAGACAAATACAATCTAGAATTGATGATATAGGATTAAATAGAATATCATCTCTAGTTATTAGAGATAAATCTCAATATAGATTATTTTATCCTGTAACTAGTGGATCACAAGGTTCATCAAAAGGAATTATAGGAGTATTAAAAACTAATCCAAATACACAGTCAATTGGTTTTGAATATTCAGATATAATAGGTATTAAACCATCCTCAACAGACTCTGATTTTATTAGTGGTGTTGAAACACAAGTATTTGGTGGTTTTGATGGCTATATTTATAAAATGGAAACTGGTAATACATTTGCTAATGGTGCTACTAATGAAACTATATTAGCAGTATTTAGATCTCCAGATATGGTAATGGGAGATCCAGGTGTTAGAAAATATATGCAAAGAGTTAATCTAAATTATGCAGGAGAAGGTACAACAGTTACCGCAGACCTTGCAGTTAGATATGATTATGATGATCAAAATACACCACAACCAGATAAAATATCCATAACATCAGGTGGAGGTGCAGCAGTATATGGAGTTGCATTATATAATAATGCTACTTATGACGCATCAGGTATACCACTAATTAGACAATCAGTAGAAGGATCAGGATTTGCAGTTGCACTAAAGATAGATGATCAAAGTAGTTCAGATGCATTTTCAATTAAAGGCTTTCAGTTAGAATTTACCCCAGGAGGAAGGAGATAATGGCAGGCTATTCAGCACGACAATCAACATTTACATCAGGTGATACAATCACTGCGGCTCATTCTAATGATGAGTTTAACCAATTATTATCCGCATTTAATGCATCTACAGGACACACGCATGATGGCACTGCGGGTGATGGAGGACCTGTAACTACTCTTAGAGATAGTGATGCTTTAAATAAAATACTTGTAGATACAAGTAATAATCATTTAGAATTTTATGTAGAAGTATCTTCAGCTGCTGTACAGCAGTTAAGAATACAAGATGGTGCTATAGTACCTATTACAGATAATGATATTGATTTAGGTACATCAAGTTTAGAATTTAAAGATTTATATGTAGATGGCACAGCTTATGTTGATGCTATTAATTACAATGGTACAGCTATAAGTGCCACAGCAGCAGAACTTAATATACTTGATGGTGTAACTTCTACAGCAACAGAATTAAATATAATTGACGGTGATACAACAGCTACTTCAACAACAGTTGCTGATGCTGATAGAGTTGTACTAAATGATGGTGGTACAATGAAACAAGTTGCAGTTACAGATTTATCTGCATACTTTGATGATGAGATTACGGCAATGCCTAATCTTACATCAGTTGGAACACTTACAACTTTAACAGTTGATAATATAATTATTAACGGAACTAATATAGGTCATACATCTGATACAGATGCTTTAGCTATTGATTCAAGTGGTAATGTAACAGCATCACAAAATTTAACTGTAACTGGAGATCTTACAGTATCTGGTGATGATATTACTATGGGTACAAATACTGCAGGTAATATTTTAGTTGCAGATGGTACAAATTTTAATTCAATAGCTGCAGGTAGTTTATCTGAAATATCTACAGTTGCAAATGATGATGTATTTTTAGCAGTTGATACTTCTGGTGGTGGACTTAAAAAAATTGCAAGATCAACTATTGTAGCAGGACTTGCTTCATCAGGTGCAATATCAAATGTTGTAGAAGATACTACACCACAATTAGGTGGTAATCTTGATATGAATGGTTCAGATATTGTAACTACTTCAAATGCAGATTTAGAATTAGCTCCTAATGGAACAGGTCATGTAACTGTTAAAGGTAACACAAATGCAGGTGCTATTCAATTTAATTGTGAATCTAATTCACATGGTCAAATACTAAAATCACAACCTCACTCAGCAGCTGTTACAAATGTTATGTTATTACCTGCTGGTGCTGATTCAACTTTAGTATCTTTAGTATCAACAGATACTTTAACAAACAAAACTTTAACATCACCTAAAATAAATGAAGATGTAGCAGTAACTTCTACTGCAACAGAATTAAATGTTTTAGATGGTATTACTGCTGTTGTTGGAGAATTAAATGCTTTAGATTTAGGTTCTACAGCTGTTGGAACTGCAATAGCTAGTAAGGCTGTAATATTAGATAGTAATAAAGATTATACTGGATTTAGAAATATTACTTTATCTGGAGAATTAGATGCAGGATCATTAGATGTTAGTGGTGATGCAGATATTGATGGTACATTAGAAGCAGATGCTATTACAATTAATGGTACAACTTTAGCTGAAACTATATCAGATACTGTTGGAGCAATGGTAGGATCAAATACTGAAACGGGTATTGCTGTAACTTATGATGATTCAGATAATACATTAGATTTTGTTATATCAGCTTTACCATTAAGTAGTATAGATATTGATGGTGGAACAGATATAGGTGCAGATTTAACAACATCAGATTTAATAGTGGTTGATGATGGTGCAGGTGGAACTAATAGAAAAGCTGCATTATCAAGAGTTGTAACTTTAATGACAGCTCAAGGATTTGTAACAGATGATCCCACAGCTTTAGCCATCGCACTCGGCTAAATAATCATTGACTTTTTTAAAAATAACGATATAATATAAATAACAAGGAGAATAACAAATGGCGAATACATTTAAGGTAGTTACATTTGCAGCAGAACCTGCTAGTGCTGGCACAGCATACAAAATGTATACTGTCGCTGGTAGTACAACTACTGTCGTTCTTGGTTTAATCCTAACTAATATTCATAGTTCGGCAGTTACTGTTGAAGTAGAATTAGTTAGTGATACAGGAAGCAGAGGTGGTGCTAACAATGTAACTAATGGAACATCTTTTTTAGTTAAAGATGTAACAATTCCAGCAGGAAGTTCATTAGAACTTTTATCTGGTGGAAAAGTAGTTTTAGAAACTACAGACGAAATTAAAATAGATTGTTCTGTAGCTGATAAATTATCAGGCACATTGTCTATAATGGAGATAACGTAAGATGGCTTATATAGGTTCTAAACCAGCTAATAAACCAGTTGTTGCTGGTGATCTTGATCCAGTAATTATTACTGGTCAAACAGCTTTAGCAGTAGCACCTGCCGCAACTGATGAATTTATCATTAGTGATGCTGGTGTTCTTAAAAGATTAGATGCGTCTTTAGTTGGTCGAGGAAAAATTTTACAGGTGGTTAATTCAACTGTTGGAGCAACAGCGATATCAAATACAGATGATTACATTGGTGCTGGTGCTAGTATTACTCCATCAGCAACTTCAAGTAAAATTCAAATTTTTGTAGATGGTTATGTAGAACAGACAAGTGGTGCTGCTGGAAATTATTCTATCTTAGCATTATATGAAGATACAACTAATATAACAACTTTAAACAATGCAATTACCTATCAATATACAGTAGGAGCAAGAATACCCTTTTCAATAAATTTTACAAGATCACCAAGCACTACAAGTGAAGTTCAATATAGACTTTATCATGATGAACAAAGTGGAGGTGCGAATTATCAATATTATCAACAAGCATGGACATTAATGGAGGTCGCTGGATAATGATTTCAAAAGCTATATTAAAAATAAATCCATCAGCAAGTTTTATTCTTGAAGATGATGATATTAATAAAATAACTTGGAAAGATGGTACAACACCTATTTCTAAAACTGACATAGAAGCTAAAATGGCAGAGTTACCTACTGAAGAAGAAGAAGCTACTGCTAGAGAAAATAAAAAAGCATCAGGTAAACAAAAATTAAAAGATTTAGGTTTAGATGATGATGAAATTAAAGCATTGATGGGGGCATAAATTATGGCATATATAGGAAAAGAACCAACAATAGGAAACTTTCAAGTATGTGATGCTATATCTGTAGTAAATGGACAAGCTGCATATACTATGCAAGTATCATCTACAAATGTTTCGCCAGAAACTGCTAATCATATGATGGTCAGTTTAAATGGTATCTTACAAAAACCAGGTAGTTCTTTTACTATTGCTGGTTCAACAATAACTTTTGCATCAAACTTAGCAACAGGTGATGTTATAGATTTTATAATAATATTAGGTAATGTTCTTGATCTTGGAACTCCAAGCGATGGAACTGTAACCAATGCAAAGCTAGCACAGGATATTATTTCTGGAGAAACTGCTTTAGGTGCAACACCAGCAGATACAGATGAGTTTTTAGTTTCAGATGCTGGTACTTTAAAAAGAGTTGATTACTCATATATAAAAGCTGTTAATACTCCAGCTTTTATGATTAAAGCATCTGCTTCACAAACAATAGCAAATAGCACTACTACTTTAATTTCAACTTGGGCAGAAGATTTAGATACAGATAGTGCTTGGGATACTAGTTCACATAGATTTACTCCTCAAGAAGCTGGAAAGTATTTAATTCATGTTACAAGTCAATTTTCATCAGGAGATGATTGGGATATTTCTGGAGTTTTTATAAGAGTAAATGGTGGAGAACAAGGTAGAGCTATGGCAAGAAATGAATATTATTTGACACAATCTGTTACAAGAATATTTACCTTAAATGGATCAAGTGATTACATTGATTTTGCTGTAAGACATGAAAGCGGATCAGATAAAGATATAACAAATGATGCAGCTAATAGATTTGCTTGGGGAATTAAATTAATAGGATTATAATATGGCACAACTATCAACAAAAATTAAAAAATATTTAGAAGCAAACTCAAAGAGTTGGGATAATACAAAAGTATCTTTGCAAGATGATATGGTTGACGGAGTTAGTTCTCCTTATATTAAAACTTGGAATTATGATATTGCTAAACCAACTGATGAACAATTAGAAACTTATAATTCTGCTGCAACAACAGAAGAAAATAATAATGTTATAAGAGTAACTAGAAAAAATTTATATGGAGACATAGGCGACCAGCTTGATGAAATTTATAAAGACATAGATACTTGGAAAGCAAGAATTAAAAAGATTAAAGACGATAACCCTAAAGGATAACAGATGGCAATCAAAGTAGCCAATAATAATTCCTTGTCTGCGATTACAGCTTTACCAGCAAGTGTTTCTGGTGGTGCTATGACTTTAATCTCTACACAAACTGCTAGTAGTAGTGCTACTATACAATTTACGTCTGGTATAGATTCTACTTATAAAGAGTATATTATAAAAATATATGATATGCATCCAGCAACGGATAATCATATTTTTGAGTTTCAAGGAAATGCTTCTGGTGGAAGTGGTTTTAACGAAACTATAACATCAACATGTTTTAGATCATTTCATACCGAATCTGATAGCACAACAGACCTTGCATATTTAGTTAATGATGATCTAGCACAAGGAACTGACCATCAACATCTTGCAAATGGTGTAGGCAATGGAAATGATGAAAGTTTAGCTGGTGAATTACATTTATTTGATCCATCAAACACAACTTTTGTAAAACATTTTATAGCTAAATTTAATTTTTACGAAGCAGATAGTGGAAGTAACACTTATTATACTGCTGGTTATTTTAATACTACTTCAGCAATAGATGAAATACAATTTAAAATGGCTAGTGGTAACATAGACGCTGGAACTTTTAAACTTTATGGAGTTTCTTAATGGCATTAGTTAAATACAACAACAATAGTTTAAGTGCTGTTACATCAACTGCTGGAATGCCAAGTGGAGCATTAACACTTATTAAAACTTTAACTGCTAGTTCTAGTGCTACTCTTTCATTTGTAAATGGTAGTTCAGATGTAGTCTTGGATAGCACATATCCTATTTATGTTTTTAAATTTATAAATATGCATCCGCAAACAAATGGAAAAGGTTTTGGTATTAATTTTTCAGATGATACTTCTAGTCACTCTTACGATTTAACAAAAACATCTAGTACAATTGAAACATATCATGCAGAAAATGGTAGCGAATCTACTTTAGGTTATCAAACTGGTGTAGATATGGCTCAATCAACTGCAATTCAATATTTAACTGCCGAAGATAATGTTGGTAATGGTAATGATGAAAGTGTAAGTGGAGAAATATATTTATTTAATCCATCCTCTACAACTTTTGTAAAACATTATATGAGTGTAAGTTCGTATTATAATAATGGTAGTCACGCTAATACTATGAGAATAGGGGGGTATATTAATACAACTGCTGCAGTAACTGCTGCACAATTTAAATTTAAATCAGGTAATATAGACGCTGGCACAATCAAACTCTATGGAATTAAGGATAGCTAATGAGCATAGTTAAATTAAATAATAGAGGTGTAAGATCAGCTACAGTTTTTGGAAGTATTACTGGATTAGGTAGTATGACATTTTTATCTAAACAAACAGCATCAAGTTCATCCACAATTAGCTTTACTTCAGGAATTGACAGTACATATAAAGAATACTTATTTACTTTTAAAAATATACATCCATCTGCTGATAGTGCAGAGTTTGCTTTTCAAGGTGATACAGGAACAAATACAAGTTATAATCAAACTATAACTTCTACATTTTTTAAATCTCAACATAGACAAGATGATGTTGTTGCTACTCTTGCTTATGATACAGGAGCTGATTTAGCTCAAAGCACAAACTTTCAAAGGCTTGGTTTTAATCTTGATGGATCACAAGCATCTGATAATCTTTCAGGATATTTGCATATTTTTAATCCAAGTTCTGACACATTTGTTAAACATTTTATGTCTAATTGTAATTACACTTATGATGGGGATGCAAATGAACAATATAGTTTTAATACTCGTGCAGCTGGATATTTTAATACAACAACTGCAATTACAAGATTTCAATTTAAAATGGAAAGTGGCAACATAGATGCTGGAGATATTTGCCTTTATGGTATTGCTTAACAATTAACAACAACAAATAAGGAATAAATTATGCCAAGATTTCATAATATAAATGGAGTTAAAGTACAGTTTACAGCTGAAGAAGAAGCTGCAAGAGATGCTGAAGAAAAAGCTGTTGCAGATGCTGCTCCAGCTAGAGCATTAGCTAATCTTAGAGATAGAAGAAATAGACTTCTTGCTGATACTGATTACCTAGCTTTATCTGATAATACTTTATCAGATGACATGAAAACATATAGACAACAACTAAGGGATTTTCCTGCAGGTAAAGATACTGTTGCTAAATGTGAAGATGCTACGTGGCCTACTAAACCATAATGGCACGAAAGTTTAAATCTTTTGAAGAAAGACCTAAACCTAAGAAACGACCACGAGTACATAAAAAAAATAAAAATAAACAGGAGAAGCGTAGCTTCAAAAAATATAACAGACAAGGGAGATAAATATGGCAACTACAGACGCACCTAATACTACAACATTGCCAGAGGGTGCACTACAACCAACAACAACAGAACAGGCTGGTAGTCGTAAAGTTATTTCTGTAATTGATACAATATTAAATACACCAAATTTACCTACAGGTACTCAAGTAACACCTACACTACAAACTGTACAACCTACTGAAACAATGGCAACAGCAGGATTAACAGGTCAAGTAGTAGCTGCTACACCTACAGCTGGAATTGTACCTACGATTACTCCTACAACTGTACCTGGATCTACAGCAGCAGGACAACAAACTACTGCTACCCCTGCAAGTATGGCAGCAGCACAAGTAGCTGGACAAACTCCAACTATGACAGCTGAACAAATGTCAGGATTAACTGCACCTGCAGTAGCTGCAACAGGAACAGTAGATGCCGATGCAACTGTTAGAGGACAGTTAGCAAAAATTAATCAAGATATTGAAACATCATTATCAACTGGTTCAGCTTTACCAGCATACCTAAGAGGTGTAGCTAAAGCTACTCAAGCAGCTATGGCTGATAGAGGATTAAGTTCTAGTTCTATGATGGCTGAAGCATTAGCTGATGGTTTATTAACTGCTTCTATACCTATAGCAAAAGCAGATGCTGATACTTACAAACAGATGATATTTCAAAATCTTAGTAACAGACAACAAGCTAACATAACAAATGCAAATAGTTATTTTCAAATGGATATGACTAACTTGTCTAATAGACAACAAGCATCACTACAGAATTTAAATGTAAGACAAGCGTTCTTATTATCAGATCAAGCAGCAGCAAATGCTGCAGCACAATTTAATGCTAATAGTAAAAATCAAGTAGATCAATTTTACTCTAATTTATCACAGCAAATAAAATTACAAAATGCTGCAAGAGAAGACGCTATGAATCAATTTGCAGTAGTTGAAGGTAATAAAATAGCAGGTATAAATGCAGGTAATCAAATAGCAGTAGATAAATCAAATGCAGATAGAGCACAAGTATTAAATCAATTTAATGCACAAATAGAAAATCAAAGACAACAGTTTAATCAACAAAACCAAAGAGTTATTGATCAATCAAATGTTGAATGGAGAAGAACAATTAATACTGCTAACACTACAGTTACAAATGCAACTAATCAGTTAAATGCTCAAAACCTTTTAAATTTATCTAACTTTGGATTGTCAGCATTATGGCAACAATGGAGAGATGAAGCAGCTTGGGTTAATAGTTCTTCAGAAACGGAATTAAATAGAGCACATAATCTTGCTATAGCAGCATTAGAAAGATCAACAGATCTAGATTTACAAGATGCAGATAAAACATCTAAGTTAATACAGGTGCTTGGTAAATTTGGAATTAAAACAATATTAGACAGATAGGAGAATTATGAGTTTATTAGAAAATATATCAAATATAGGTAAAGGTGTTAAAGATTTTTTTGCAGGTGAAACAGTTAAAAATATAGCTGATGGAGCTTATGATATTTTAAATTTTATGAAAGAAAAATCAGGAGGTGACACACCTTTAGTAAGTTTAGTAAATCCTAGTACAAAACTTGGAGGTCAAGTACCATTAAACTTTAGAAGATCTACAGCAAAACAACCAAGTTTTTCAGATATTCAAGAAGCATCATTTTATAAATATGCACAATTACAAAATACTATTAGATATTTATATAGTACTAAATCTAGATATAAAACTATAGCAAAGGATAAAGCATAATGGAACTAGATAAATTAATAGAAAAATTTAAAACTCAAACTATGCAAGAACAAGGTAGTTATATTGAACCTGAAGATAATGCTTTTGATGCACCAATACCAGGACAATCTTTAACAGATGAACCTGGAAATTATCCTTGGGAACATGCACCTCAAACAGCATCAATTGAAGAAGCTGCTGATTTTGTATACGAAAGTTTAATGAAAAAAGAAAACATGGAAAGAATGTTTACTTTACTAAGAATGGGAATACCTATTGAGGCATTGGTTAAAGTAATTACATTTGCTGGATTCTTAGAAGGTAAATGGACAGTTGATGTTGCAAAATTATTAGAACCAATAGTAGCTATGATGATAACTGGTGAAGCATCATTAGCAAATATACCAGCTAAAATTAATTTAGGTGATGCTAAAGATACTGATTTCTTTAATGAAGTAGCTGAAAGAAAATTTGAGATGAAGCAAAATGAAGAAGCAATAAAAAAAGAATTAGAAATGCCAGATATGAAACCTGCTGATGTAAAAGGTTTAATGGTAAAATTAGGAGAATAATATGGGAATACTAACAGACTTTGCAACTAGTTCACTTGGGGATTTAACTATTGGTACATTTGAAGGTCTTAACGAAGCAGCAGAAAGAGATGTAGTAGTAAATGCTACAGCGTCAAGTAATTCGTTAAACAGAGAAAATGAAGCATATGATTTAACAGAACTTGCATTTAAAAATAGACAAGAGATAGCTAATATACTTGCAGCAAACCCAGAGGCATTTGGTTTAAGTGTACAGGAAGGTTTAAGTATAAATCAAATAGCAGATAGATTTTCTAATTTTATGTTTTTACAAAATCGAAGTATATTTGAAGCTAAAGATATGGATACAGTAAAATTAAATGTTGCTAAGTTTATGGCACAAAATCCAGGTGAAGGTTTTACAATATATGACCCATACATATCTGGTGAAGATAGATTTAAACAAGAACAAGAATTACATCAAGCTAGAATATCAGAAATAACTAAGATGCCTAAAGCAGATAAGTTATTAATGAATATACAAAAAGCTGAAGAAGGTGTAGCAACACCAGAGTCAATCACAGATGAACTTACTAAGGTTGCAGCATTAACTGCTAAAGGTTATGGTATATTAAATACATTCCCTACAACTGAAGCAGGTAGAAAAAATTTAGAGTTTGTACAAGTTAATCTTATAACTGCAAATGCAAAAGCACAATTCCCAGATAATACAGAAGCAAGAGCACAGTTTATAAATCAAAAATTATATGATAATAATATTGATCCTACTGATGGTATTCTGTATACTAATAATATGAATTATAAAATAATGTCAGATGTTATAACAGCACAAGGTGGTGCAATAGCTAATCAAATGTTAGAATTAACAAATAGAATTGCAGCAGCAAAAACTGATGAAGAAAGAAAAGGACTTACTGACCAATTAAATCAAATAGTTTTAGAACAACATAAGACTATGGATACTTATACTAAATCAGCAGGAGCAATAATGGCTGGTTTAGATAGAAGTGAGGTATTCCCTCCAGAAGGTCAAACTATAACAGCACCTAGAGTTGCTGATGGTTATGTACCTACTGTAAATAATCAAGGTGAAGTAGTTATAGATTTAGCTAATGGTACTACTCAAACATTTGATTTAGGAGTGTTAGTTGATTTCTATACAGACTCACCTAAAGACTTTACAAAATTACCAACACAAGTACAAAACTATGTGAAGGATATAGCAGATAAATTCTTTGTAGATGGCCAGATGGTTGAGCCTAAGAGAGAAGACTTCTTACCTGGTAGAGCAGGTGATAAAGCCTTTAAAGACTTTACAAGAATATATAATATATTCTTCCCAGATCTTAATGATATTACTAGTGATACTTTTATAAAAGGTTTGGAAATATTAGAACCAACAGAAAGAACAAAACTACAAAAAGATGATATTACTAAATTAAAAAAAGATGAAAAGAAAGGTGATGAAATATTAATAGAAGAACTACCACCAGCAAATACTATTATACCTAAGAAAAAACCA
>VTLG01006727.1_pt1 | contig 11231 bp, 6 predicted proteins | sample 4694571 | NCBI WGS metagenome assembly VTLG01 (sample SAMN12604809, study PRJNA352737) | marine metagenome | biome: ENVO:00000447; feature: ENVO:00000209|ENVO:00000569|ENVO:01000036; material: ENVO:00002151; isolation source: viral sequences binned using virsorter ... | reverse complement strand
TACTGATCAACTTGAACAGTTTTAATAACCTTACTGGAAGTAACAGGACCGTACAGATAAAATTTTGTGGTAAAGGACAATGTATATATTAGAGCTCTACGAGTCTCAAAATCTCCATCATAACTATCTTCATAACTTATACCATTTAAGATTATAGGAATATCTTTTTTAATTCCCATGTCTGACATATCATTGATGGTGAGAGTATAATCTGGTTGAAAATAAGGAAGAATTTGTTCTACAATCTGTAACGCATCATCAGATTGTTTTGCCATAACATATAACTCAAGATCAAGATTATATGGAACTGGCATATACTGTGTATCTAACTGTTTTGTTTCTGTTCCCTTTACTTTCTTAAACTTTTGAACACGACTCAATTTTCTCACAGAATCGTAGGACAGGTTTTGAATTTCAAATCCAATACGAGGTAGAGTAATTGCAACCTGTTTTGTTAAGTCTGCATCTTCACGCAAACGTACCAGAAACTTCTCTCTTGGCCCATATGCAAGAGGAACCTTCATGGTTTGCGTTATCGTGCCATTATTATCTTTGCGAACAAGACTAATATCATTAAAAATTGTTCCAAAAGCAATAATAACTTTTCTTATAGTTTCGTGATAAAATTGTTGTCCTAACATTACGAGCTACTCCCTGCATCCCCAAATGGATTTGATTCACTAAAGTCTAGAACTGTTCTGCTCTTGGTTTCAAAAAGTTCGTTCTGTGATGTCTTATCTTGATCAAAGTCTCCTACTATATAGTCCTCTTGCAATAGGTATTGATTATCACCACTATCGGCAGCCTGTTCAAGAATGATACTTTCACCAACGGAAGTACTATCGCTCTCACCAACTATATTATCACCATCTGTCTCTTCAAGTAACAATCCAGTATCCAAATCATCAGTACCAGTTTCCAATCTAATCTCTTCATTGACCGCCGAAGATTGTTCCAGAGTAAACTGATAAATGAGTGCGCTTTGAGATTGTTCTGTCTCAATCGCATCAATGTCAGAAATACCAGTGTCAATAATTTCAGAACTGTAATCGTACAGACGGCATCTCATCTTATAGACAGGGTTACTATCTAACTGATAAAATGGCTCATCGTGATCTACAAAATTAATCTGGAACATTTTATCAAGTACTGGATGATATATTACATCACCTTCTTGTGGCCTATCAGAATCAGTTGCAGCTGTATCCTGTAAAATGTAAAAATTGTTGTCGCCAGTAACCGTTGTTAATACAGAAGAATTTGAAGATTGACTTATACTTCCAGCTTCCAACAATATTGAACCGCCAGAACTTGTATCTGTTCCATCTTCAATTTGCATTTGTCGATCTAATTCTTGAAATCGTTCTTTATTGACAACAAAAGTTGCTTCACTTAAATTCTGCAAGCCAAACTGATTTATCAATTCTCTTTCACCAGCAAATCCACCATCTCCATCTTCCATATACATTTCTATAGGATGCTGTGTTCTGTATTTAGAAAGAGAATCTTCACCTAGTATATTATCTTCTGCAACAATAGTACGATCCATATAGTAAACATCATGACCGTAAATCTGTATAGCCTCTTTTATAAGATCGCTATACAGGTTTCTTTCAGTTGCAATGGAGTGAAGATTGCTTGTATGAAATGCTGTATTAACTGCCATTCACTTATCCAATCATATGATTTACTGGCAACTCAAAGGCAAGTTGAATTTCTTCCTCAAGTTTGTTTTGTTCTTCTACTGCTTGTGAGTATAGAGTTTCACCATTCATGGTAACTCCACCAAGCATAGTTACACCATTAAATTTGCTGAGATTAGCTCCCCATTGCTTTTTGATAAGAGTGGTTGCATATCGTTTCAAATAAATGTCATCGTAAATATCTGTGTATGTAGTAGGGTCTAGTTTTCGATAACATTCAATAAGAAGATAATCAACATCAGCTGTTACATCATTTTCCCAATCCATATCAATATAAAGACGATTTTGATGCTGATTAAAACGAATAGGAGTTTCACCAACAAGTATATGTTCCAACAAATCAATGTTGTCCATTGTCATTTGATATTGAATAACAGATGTTGAAGAGAAATCAAACAAATCATTCAATCGCAATTGATATCGAATATCAAACATGTTGCTTCCGGCACCAGTATCGGTAAACGGAAATACTTGTACGACAGATACAACCGCACTTGGAATTGGAATAAAGTTTTTTCCTTCTTTCCAAGTAGCAGTGATTGAACTATCAGCAGTATCAGTGGCAGTAGTTGATGCATCAGAACGGGCCCTAGTTACTTCATCAGAAGTAATTAGATGTTTTAGATACATTTTCTCAATACCATCATAGTGATATTGAGCAAAAAACTGAAGTGCCTCGTCCAGACGATCATCAGCCTGATCATCTGATACGTTAATATCTATAACTCCAAAACCAAGAGCTCTAAGACAATAACTTTTTAATGTAGCTTTTGTTGTAGGGACAGCCATACTAATCTTCCTTTTCTACATATTTATATGTACTGTATCCCCAAGTTATGAACTATTACCTACCAACTCCTTGAGAAGATTTTTAATTTCATGAATTTCAGATTTAAGATGATTTATTTCTCTTGTTGTATCTCGTATTTCATCTCTTTGTGCTTGTGCAGCTGCAGCACGCCTTTTTGCTTGTTCATATGCACCAACATTATGATTAATAATTGCATGAGAATTGCTATCTCTTACTAAATCTACATGACCTTCAACTGGTATATGATGATCTTTCATTTTATGTTGCCAATGCCAGAACTCTTAAATCTTTTAATCTTGGTGGTGTGGATGTATTAGTTCCTTGCATAATAATTTTGATTTGAAAAGATATAAATTCTTGTAAAGCAGTTCCAGTGCCTTCATCAGTCACACCGGCAGTATAGACATAATCTTGAAAATCATTTATATCAGCTGATGGTTGTACTGTAGTATCAGGGCCGCCATTTGTATTAAAATATCTAAATCCTAAACTTTGAAAATCAACTGATTCATCGACGCCTAAAATTTTGTACATGACTTTAATATCATTAGTAGAAGGCCTATGTGCAGCAAGTAAAACTTTCAAACTTGTTGCCCGATTTTCAAGAGTAACTTGTTTTGTAAGATATATGGCAGCATTTTGATCACCTTCTGCTAATTCAGATGAAACATATTCTGAAGTAGGATAAACATCAGAGGATGAATCAACATTATTAAGTCGATTTGATACTGCAATTATAGTACTTCTTTCAAGATCAAGCACAGGAGAAATTACTTCCGTTTTTGATGTCAACGTAAGTTCTGTAACATATGACTTCAAAGAAGATAACTCATTTGTTTCATTAATTGAAGAAGCTATCATATGAGGAAACTCAAATCTATAATTATCATTAAATGGAAATATTACATCAGGTACAGCAGTTTTATTAGTTCTACCACTTACAAATGATGTTTGCGTTCCGCCTGGAGCAGTAGCAGATGTTGTTATTGCTTTTGCCGAGATGGCCACATTTTCCAATTCCATTGCACCGACAATAGTTTGCATGTAATCCATCATTGCATTTTCAGTTGCAGTTACAGAAGCACCACCGAATTCAACTGTACCAGCAGCACCATCAGTTACAGGTGTTGTAGTTAGCGTAATTGTATAACTGTCAATTTCGATATTAGCAATTGCAGTATGCGTCTTATTAATCTCAGTAAATGGAACTTTGTGTGCTTGATAAAGTTCGACTGTTGCACCATCAGCATGAGCTGCAGCAGTTGTGCTATCCACACCTCTTGAAAGTCCTGATACTGCATTAGTACTAATCGTGCTATAAGTCATTATCTCATCATCAATTTTAATATGCCAAAGATTTGATGCTGTCTTTGAATATTTACCAGAGGTATCATCAAAATTAGTTCCACTCGTTAGAGTCAATGTAGTTGCTGCAGCAGTCATTGCGCCATTTAATGTTGTTGATGCACCAGATTCAACACCAGCAATAGTTACATTATTACTGGTAGCATACATGTGATGATCTTGATGTCTGACCTTTAATGTGGTAGTTTCATCCATAACAATAGGATCACGGCCCAAAGTTGCAAGAGGCACATCATCATTTGTTAGAGTTACTAAACCATCGGCCGTGATATCAAATTTTGCGGCCTTAATAGCAAACTTTAAATCTTCTTGTGGAGAAGGATATAGGGTAACTCCAGAATCTTGAGATTTATATAAAATACCAGTATGAGGTTGATCTGAAATAGTTCTGGTTCCGCCTATATCAGTATCTCCCATTCTTGTAATCCAAACTAGATATTCGGGAGTGCCGCACTTCAATTGTAGAGCATATTCAGTTTCAGCCTCAACAAAAACCAAAGAAGGAAATGTAAATGTTGTTGCAGTAGCTCCTGTATCAGACACATTAACATCTGCTGCTGCCTTGACAACTCTGGAAAATGGTAATATTTTATTGCCAGGATAACCATTCATAACATTAATAATTTCTAATGTTATAGGAAGATTATCGTCTTTATCAGAAAAATAAACATCCACAGATGTTAAAAATCTGCCACGAGCTTCGACAGCTACATCAGAAGGAACCGTGAATGTTTGCGCCAGTGGGGTACTCATTGAAGGCATTTATATTTTCTCCTTTAACATTATTCGCCGCCTGCTCAGCCTGGCCCGACCCCGGGCCCGTCCATACCATCGACATCCCAACCCGCATTAATATTTGGTTGTGGATGAGCACCATAATGTTTCCATTTTGTTGCCTGTGTCGAATTAACTGAAGTTTTTTGAGTCTGACTAGAACGAGACACTACTGCATTTCTTGTAGAAATAATAGTTTCTTGTTGTTGTTCTAACATTCCACTAGCAGAATATGTTACAAAACCAGCTGAACCAAGACCAGCATTTTTTGAAATTGTTTCATTTGTAGAACTAGAGGTTAATGTAAATACAACTTCCCCCGTTTGCCATTTTGGATTTCCACCAACTTTCGGACTAGGTATCGCAAATGTTCCTTCAACTTTGCCGGTAGCATCCGTGAATAAAGGACTACCAGCAACAGGCGAACTAGCAGAACTGTAAGTACTACTAGCAGGAGTAACATAAGAACTAACGGCCGTCTTATTAAAAAATGCATAAAGTTTTGTATTAGGTTTAAAATTATCGCCAGTAAATGTTAAAGTTTTTGCTCGCATATATGGAATAGCTGTTTTACTAACAGTACGAGTACCAGCAGAATGTTTATCGACTCTAAGAGATACGCGAGTAGTAACACCTGTTCTAGTTTTATCTGTTCTAACTGTATTTACAGTTCTCTTATTTCTAACATATCCGCCGCCTGTGTATACAGCCCGGTTCCCACCTTCTCCATGTTCAATACGAACTAATCTCTTAGCAGTACTTTTATAGCCGTATTCAGTCCTAGAGCCTACTTTTCCTGACCAAGTAGTTTGCCACGAATTCCAAACAGTTCCCAAATTATTTCGTTCTCTAGCCATTACTGCATCATAATCGCCGCCTTGGTTAAGAACCAATTGAGGTAAAAGCTCAGTTTCATACCATGTATCAGACGATGGACTTAATTCAAGATCGCCAATCCAATTGACCGTCCTACCAGTTTGACAAGATATTTGTCTTGAAGCATATAATTGTGATGTAACTGTTTCTTCTGTATAAGGAAGAGTAATCATATCACCAGTTTTTTGATAACCAGCAGCAGTTCTTTCTGCTGTAGTTGTAGCAAGCTCAATTAAATCTATTGCTTTTGACCTATGTTGTGGACGTAATTCTCCTTCTTCAAAATCCATTGAATTTTTATAATCTTTATGTGAAACATCACCGACACGATGGCCCTTAAAATTATCAACCATAAATCCAGACTTAAATCTATTCAGTCCATTAGCATCTGTAACTTCAAAACTTTCAGCATCACGTTCCAACAAAGACAATGCTGTATAATACTCAATTGTATCTATTCTATCTTCAAGATGTCCAATATCTCTCATGGTATATCTTGCATGTTTTTCTTTAGTAACGTCAAGATGATCTGGTGAAAAAGTATATGCCGGAATAAACATAGTTGCAATTAACATTGCATCATCTGGAAATTTTGGTAACACTGGATTTTCAGAACTAGTGCCTTCAAAAATAGAAAAATTTCCTTTGGGACTTAATGTTAACACGGCCATTTTAGGTAAATAATATTCAAAATCTGCCTGAATAAAAGAGCCTGGTTTTGGAGTATCAACCGTTGTGCCACCTGTACCACCAAAACTTCGACTTCCAAAATCGAAAGAACGACCTGTTATTTCATCAACATCAGCTAATGTTGTCGATGTACCAGCAACACTATCAACTGTAGGTCGATAATCATATGTATCTGCTAAAGGAAATTCTCCACTTGGTATAGGTTCCTCTGGATCAACTTTTGATCCTGTATAAACTGGAATGTCATCATATTCCATTCGTCCAGCAATATCTGTATACGAATCAACTGTGAATATATCTCCGGCACCATGTTCTAGATAATCATATATAATCAGAACTCTTCCCGTTGGAGCAGATGATCCTCTCTTTCTGGTAATTCTTGAAATATCATAAAAATTATCTCGTTGACCGTCATCAAAAATATATCTTGATGTAATCACCGTATCGCCAGGCGTAGTTGCAGAGGTTGTAGCTGTTGCGCCAGAGCTTGCACCTGTTATTACCTCACTAGATGTAAATGTTTTATTATTAGTTAAAACATATTGCAATGGACTTGCCACAGTTGTAAGTCTACCTTGAGCACCGCTTGTGCCACCAGTAATTACTTCACCTCTGGTAAATGATCCCGTAATAGTTCCTATAGTCAAAGTAGGTGATACCGCATCTGTACTCGTATCTTGTGAATCATAAACAGCTGCCAAATTAAACGCATCTGATCTACCTAAAGAAATATCTCTATCGGTAGGACGTGTACCATATGCATCTGTAGCACCAGTGTTAACTTTAACTTGTTTCATTAACATTGTAGTTTTATTTTTCTGATTTACAGATGTTTTCAGAATAGTTGCTGAAAGTTTTATTTTTGCTGAATCACCCAAAATAGTTGAATCAGTAATTGTAAGAGTAACTGTTCCAGCACCAGAAGCTGTAGAAAGAATACTAACAGGTTGACCAGCAACACCAGTTCCATCACCAGCAGTAAGAATAGTCATAACATAATCTGCTTCTGCAAGGGTAACAAATGTTTCATTAGAACTAGCATTAAAACTAACCGCACCAGAGGCATTTGTTGTACCAATAAACTGCCTACGAACAGTATATTGTGTATCTGTTGTACCAGAATTATTAGTAGTCAGAAGTGTTTTAATAACTTGTTTTGGAAGCTTTTCTAAAGCATTATTTTTGTCAGCATCAGTAAGTCTTGCAAGAAGAACATCTTCCAAATGAGTGCCGCCGGTATTAGGATTATCATCACCAGTTTCACCACCACCAGAATTAGAATCTGCATTTGCGCTACCAGCATCTGTTCCGTCCAGTGTTAAATTATTAATCTCACTTTTTCTGCGAAGTGGCGGTAGTAAGACAGCATCAGCAGTAAAATTTTGAGCGGCAGTTTGGCCAGTATCTTCCATAAAGAAAGACCGAACCTGATCAAAAGTAAATGTTGTTTCAACAGCACCACCTACTGATGTAATAGTTAAATCAGTATCGCTCGAATTTTCTACCAATTGTCCTGTCTCTGAAGAATCAGATACTAAAAGTTTCTCTCCACTTGTGAAAATTCCAGATTCTTTTATGAGAACCACTCTTTGGCCAGTTGTAGTTGCAGCTTGATCATTTACAACATAACCAACTGCACCAGAGTCATTCCCTTCTACTCTTACACCTTGGCCAAAATTTGCGGTAAGAGTAGGACTTGGAGTACCACTAAGTTCAAGATAGGTAAACATCTTGATATCCCAAAGATACAATTTAAATTGTGCGTCAGTCTGACCAACTGTACCAGAAGAATATTCTATAGCTCTACATCGTGCTTCGCCAATTAAATTATTACTTGTAAAAGTATTAGCGGAACCCCTAGTAGAATTAAAATCTGAATAGAGATGTATAGTTTTATAAGCAGTGTTCTCACCAGAAATTGTTGAAATATCAGGCATTCCATATAAATTATTTACAAGTACAAAGTTACCAAGATTAGCTAATGTTTGTCCAGCATTTACTGTTTCAAAATCTCGTGCCTTTTTAATATCTTTATAAGATGGGGCAATTTTTTCAATTTCAAACCCTTTTACATAAGCTTTTCCTGTGCTGATTTCTGCTGTAACAAAAGTATTAGCAGCAGTATTGCCATCATCTGTTGTATCACCAACATCATATATTCCTGGCAAATCATTTAATTCAACTGTTTCGCTCATCTGAATATGAAAAGGTCTTGTAGTATAATCACCTGACTCATCAAAAGTTCTTCGAGCCATAGTTTCTTCTAATATCTCATATTCCGTTCTGTCAACTTTAGATAATAAAACACCACTTTTCGTATCTAATAATTCAACAAAATTACTATCGGCAGTAGAATCTCTTGCAATTTTTGTAAGAGCTAAAGTATATTTTAGACGATGAGCACCCTTTGCAGCATAGTTTGTCGAACCAGTTGCATTATCCAAAAGGGTAGTGTCATCTTCTGGTGTAACTAAAGTTTCTGTAATCGTAAATCCAACACGATAAGAAGGATCATTCCTATACTTGTCAAGTACAAGAATTTCTTCTGAACACTCTACAAAATGACCACGAATATAATATACTCCAGCATCAACTGATACTGCTGCTGCGACAGCAGATGCTGGGCCCGCAGAACTGAAAAGATTTGCAGTACTTGATCCAGCAGAAATACTATATGCTGAAGTATATGTTGTAGCAGATACAGCATTTGCAGAATATGCTGTTGTATGCGTTACACCATAATTTGAAGATATATTTTCTCCATCAGCAAAAACATTTGTTACGCCATCTGTACCGCTAGCAATATATCTTAAATATAATGTTGGTTGATCTGTGGTAGTGGCAACATCAAAACCAATCACAGTCGCCGTAACACCAGTAGTAGCACCTGTAAGTGTTACAGGAGTTGTCGTACTATAGTATTGAGAAGGATCAACAGTTTCTCCAGCAAAAGTAGATGCTAATTTAAGAGAAAAATATTTTCTATTAAATGATATCGCGCCAGGAATAACCTGAGCACCTTCTTTGAAAATGTGACTTCCATGTTGCGAAATTTGATTTTGAAGAGCGGATTGTAACTGTGTTAGTTCTCTTGCCTGAATTGCAAAGCCAGGACGAAAAAGAGTTCTAACAAAATTATCTGAAGTTTCAAAATCATCATAATAAGGTGCAACATTAAGGTCCGTTTTTTGAGCCATACTCTAAAACTCCACTATAATCTTTATATCTTCAGTTTGGTCTGTTGCCCGACTGATAGGTTTTCTATTCTCTTGATAAATTATATTTCCACTGTCAGGCTGAAGTTCTGGATTAGCATAACCATCAGTAAATGTGATAGTATTACTGTTTGCAAGAGTTACAGCAGAATCAGCAGTTGAGTCTGGTGTTCCTACAGCAGATGAACTTGCACCTGTAATTGCATTTGCACCAGAGAAAGCAGTATTTGAACCAGTAGCACTAACCGTTCCATAGTCAGCATATCTCTCTTGCTGATAATAAAGAATACCAAGAGTACTATCCCACTCAACTACCTTACCAATCGCACCAGTAGATGCCTGTGAAATTTTTTCATCATTAGTAAATGTTCCTGACTGTGAAGTAAGTTTTAATGCAGACACTTGTCGGTGTGTTGTCGCAGATGCAACCGTAGTAGTACCGTAAGTTGTGGGGTCTACTACAAGACCAATATTTCTAAAATCGTTTCCGGCAAGAATATCATCAGCCTCTGCGCCAGTAAGTGTTGCTCTCATCATAACATAATGACCGCCTAATTCTTTTACTGCATCGTTTCCATGTCCATCTTTAGGACTAATCTGAACGGTAATTGCACCGCCACTACCACTTCCCATTGAAGAAGCAGAGGAAAGTCCATTATCAGAAAAAGTATAATCTGAACCAAGATTAACTGTACCGTAGGTATATGCAGCTCCACCATCATGTATAGTTGTGTCTGTACCAGCAGTTAATCCAAAAGAAGCAATTGCACCACCACTTACAGTAATTCGTACAATTGCACCAGAGGATGTTCCCTGACTTGTGCCGTCACCATATACTGCGGCATAGTATGTTCCATTTGTATACCCCGAACCAGCCGTGATAATTAAACTTTCAATCTTACCATCTGAAGCAGCTGCACTTACCGTACTATCTGTTGCAACTGGCATAAAGTCTGGAGTCAGATACTTTGTAGAATCTGATGCTGTAATCGTGTACATATATTTCAATGTATACCCACCAAGAACAAATGGAGAATTTGATGTAGAAGTAGGTTCTGAACCAGAATACGCACTTCCATCATTATTATCTAATACTTTATATACCCTATTATCAGAAGTTCTAAAGTAGAACGTAGAATCATAGATATTTGATGCACCTGATGTCGTAGTATTGGACGAGCTTATATTATGCTCATACATGTCATATGCTGTACTATTAGCCCAATCCCTGCGAGGTATTGCATATTGAATATTTGAAGAATCAATCTTTTTTAGTGCAGTCGTATGATCCCAAGTATAAAATTCTGTACCAATATCATCAGCAGGAGTGCCAGGAGAATCATCTGTTCCCCCAGAAGTAGCTGCTGTGAAAGGTGTAGATTTACCAATCATCAGGTAATAGACATTTGCTGATGCTTCACTAAATGACTCGTAAAACTGAGTGGCATTATGTTGTCTGAATTTTTCTGTTATAATTGCTGCCATTTTTTTATATCCTAGGTTCTAAAATCGCGGTTGGTCAGTGCATAAATAGAGTCGAAATTCGCTTTCGATATTTGGGTTCCGCCCTCCCAAACCGCCAGCATTGCGTAACGCCCGCCTGAAGGAAAAGCCGCCTGCGTTGATTCTCTAGAATCACCCATAATGCTTGGGTCGCCTGATATGTCTGAACTCGTCGGCGAGGAATAAGTTGAAGTAAATGTGTCAGAACTGCTAACTTGATTATATGCTCCGTTTAAATAATGGAAGCCACCTCCCGAGCCGGTAGCCTCATTCAGCGAATATCCGACAAAATTC
>VTLG01003226.1_pt1 | contig 11232 bp, 9 predicted proteins | sample 4694571 | NCBI WGS metagenome assembly VTLG01 (sample SAMN12604809, study PRJNA352737) | marine metagenome | biome: ENVO:00000447; feature: ENVO:00000209|ENVO:00000569|ENVO:01000036; material: ENVO:00002151; isolation source: viral sequences binned using virsorter ... | reverse complement strand
TCATGGTGTCCTTCCTGTATTCTAAAACTCCCCCAAGTCATGTCAACATCATTTTTACTACCCTCATTAGATAAAACAAGGTCACTTGTATAAACATTTCTCCAACGTGTAGAGTTTGAACCTAAATCATAGGTATTATTTGCACCTGGTACAAGGTGTCCATCTCCATCAATAAATGCTCTGTTTGTACCAGATTCCCTAAAAGCAATTCCGTTTGATCCTCCAACAATATATAAATAATTACCATGATGAGCAATTTTTGTCTGGTTTCCTGACCAACTACTTCCATTATTAAAAGTTATATCACTATTAGCCTCAATAGTTACAGCACCAGCACCACCAGCAAAGGTTATATCTCCGCTTGCTTGGTCTGCTACATTTGACCTTAAATAAGCACCAGAATTTTCACCATCCAATGTATCAGCATCTAACCCAGACCCAGACCCATCTACAGTTTTGATAAGTGTTAATATTTCGCTTGCTGACTGATCGGCAGTCGCACCATTTTCTACGTTAAGCATTGTCCGAACATCAGACACACTTAAATTTTCAATAGCACCAGTACCGCTTGAATTTCTACCTAAAAAAGATGGACTACCAATATGTTGCATTTTCGCAAAAGTAACAGCATCATCAGAAATATTAGATGTTCCAACAGAAGTTAAAAACCCTGCTCCGTTTGTCAATTGGTTCGTATTTGTTACGTTAGTCGCACCAGATGCAATGCCATCAAGTTTTGAGCCATCACTAGCAACATTGCGACCATCTACATTGCCTGTAACTGTAATATTTTCTGTAACATCAAGCCCTGCACCTACGTCTAAGTTGCCAGTTACATCAACTGTTCCAGAGTCATCTATAGAAAACCTAATAGCATCAGCATTTGTATTATCTCTAATTGCAAAAAGATTACCATTGACATCAAGTTTAAAATTATGGCTATCGTCTATTAAAGTAATACTTGGATTAGTATTGTTAACACTAAAATTACCAGTTGCAGCAATACCGCGTACTGTTAAATCTTGAGAAATAGTGGCATCCCCAGTGATAGTAGCTCCCGCATTGGTGGTTTCTATCCGCTTACTATTATTAAAGAATAATTCTACTGCTGCATCTTTCACCATTCTCGCATAATTTTCAGTACCAGCAGCATTTGTAAATGCAATGGTATTTTCGCCTGATATCAAAAGTTGTCCAGTTCCATTATCTTTAATAACACTTTGATTGCCATTGTGAAAAATCTGTAAATCATCATCACTTCCGACCATCAACCTTCCTACAGTGCTGCCAGTACTATCTGGTAAATTTATATTTCCACCAACGTCTAGATTACCTGAGATATTTCCATCTACAGCAAATAAATCACTCCATCTAGCATCTGTCCTACCTAAAGATGTAGCATCATTAGAACTTGGTATAAAATCAATATCTGTAAGTACATCATTACTTTTAATTCTAAACTTTCTAGAATTGCCAATACCAAATAAAATATTAGATGGTGCTGAAAAACAAGAATCATTTGATGATGATCCATTTATAAACTGATTACTAGCGGTTGCTAACCCAAACATAAATCTTGTTGATGATGAATCACTAGATGAAGTATTTATTCTTATTTGTGGTGCTGTTGCTTGATGAACAAGAATCTGAGAACTAAATGTAGGAGAAATCTTAGACCCAGCTATCGCTGCGTTTGAAGCTACATTTGCGTTATCAATTACACCACTATCAATAGTAAAAGTTGCACCGCTATTGCTGACAGTAATATCTCCTTTATCTCCATCAGATACACCAGTAGCAGCACCTATTTCAGCAATATTTCCATCGTCTTTCTTAGTAAATAACGTACCATTATCCGTTCTTAGTGCAACTTCTCCAACAACTAAATCACTTGTACCTGGATTACTGCCCGAACCTCTTTTTAGTTTTATCTGATTAGCCATGAGCTATTACCTCCTAGCTCTAATAGCTACCACCATCTATATTGAAATTCGATACACTTTCATTTTCTAAAAATGTTACCAAATCAGACAGGGCAACCTGTACCATTGTTCCATTGTCATTACAAACAAATCTATCTGCTGCTGCAAGTGTTGTAGATGTCGCAGATGTACTACCATCAGTACAAGTATTCAACTCTGTAGTCGTTGAGTTTAAGCCATCTAATAAATTCAGTTCTGTCGCGGTAGAAGTAACGCTTGTTAATTTACTTACTGGTAATGTTCCTGTTATAGAACTAGCAGCAAGATCAAGAGCTATTTCGGTAGATTCAATAACAAGACCACCATTAGCTTTTAGATCCACAGAAAGAGTATTACCAGACTTATCTAGACCATCACCTGCTGTTATTTGACCAGCACCAGAGAACTGAGCAAAAGTTAAGTTATTCGTGCCTGTGACTGCTGATCCCTTATTAGTCGTACAAACAAAGCCATTATCGGCATTTACAGTTCCCTGTTCTACAAAGGTAAACATACCAGCAGCGTCAGAACCAGCAGCTAAATCCGCAGCCCTTGCTGGTGACGACCCAACTACATAAATACCATTTTGAGATGCAGTAGATTGATCTTTAACAAGAACACGATCATTTGTTGAAAGAGTTACACCATCTAAAGTATCTCCATCATTAAGTGCAGTAGATATTGTAATATTTCCTGTTGTTGCAGCTACACATGAGTCTTTTACATCTAATCCTTGAGCAGTGGCTTCTACAAATCCTTTAGTTGCAGCATCTTGAGCATTTACAGGATCAGCTACGTTTGTAATATTCTGTGAGTTTAATGAAACTGAACCAGTTGGCGCAGCCATTTGATCTAGTCTATTTGTTCTTACACCTGTATCAAAATCACTTATCTTTGTATGAGCTAAAGAAGGCACATCAGCAGCTACCATAGCTCTGAATGTTGCAGCACCATTGCTACCATTTGGTGCAGCTAAAAATGTATTCTGTGTTCTACTTGTAAATAAATCAGCAAAGCTACCAGAACCACCAATCGCTTCGATGCTTGTTGCTGAACCACCTGATCCACCCGTTCCAATACCGATAAATAGCTTTTTACTACCTTCGGCAAACGCTAATTCAGCATTTTCTAAAGTACCTGGCGCGGAAGATCCAGTAGATCTTTTGATTCTAATTGTGTTAGCCATCAGTAATTACCCCCATCGACTAAATTTTCCACAGTACGAGTAGCATCTGCTTTAAATGTACCACTTGCTTGGTGAAAAAACACTACTGAGTTATTAACTTTAGCAGAATCATTCAGTATAGTTCCAGTTGTACTAAACTGTTCGCCCTGTGGTCCTTGAGTTGCAACAGTTACAACAGTTGCATCGCCTTCATTTACTGTAACAGTATTTTTGGTAGTGGTGATGTTAACTGAAGTCATGCTGTATAACCTTCTGATACAAATATAGTACCTTCTAAATAATACTCTTTCAAACCAGAACCATTTGTAAGTAATACATCATATTTTAATATATCTGGACTAAAAGTAGCGGTCTGTGTATCAGTCAAGGCAATATCAATAGTACCAGCGACCCTATCCGTATAAGTAACAGCAAAGTCAGCATATTTTGTGGTTCGTGTTTCTTCCCATACTTGTGCTTCTACAGTAAATCCAGTTAAATTTATTGCATTATTACTATTATCTTTAAAAACTAACTGTATTGCATGATCTGATCGCCTTTGAACAGTCATATTGTAAGTACCTGGTGTGATTGCCATAGTTAAATTTTTATTATGTACAACATATTGACGTTGCGTGGTCTTGATTCGCCAGTAACCCCATCACCACCAGAATTTGCAGTATTACCTGTTATTGCATGACTATGATTCGCATTGAAATTAACACCAGCAACAGAACTAGCAACATCAGAAGATTCTGTAATAGTGCGTGTTCCGTCTGGCTTTTTACTAAAAACACCACTTGCACTACCACTGGCAAGAAAACCTTCTCCAATTCCATCAATACTTCCTACTAGTGTTACAGGTTGTGAGGTTATGTTTATTGCGTGGTTATGTAATTTATTATCATCTCCCTGTAAACTTCCTATTTGTCTCGGACTATCAACACCTCTACCTGGGTCATAACCTCTTATAAATTCACCCCGTAAATCTGGAACGTTAAATGTTGTGTTACTTGGAGCACCATATCTTGTTCCAATAACATTAAACAACGCAGCGTACGTTCCTGTTCTTGAATATGAAGCACCATCACATTTTACATATCCAGTAGGAAGTACATTTTCTGCCATACAAAATACAGCACCAGTAGGTACACCCTCAATCAAAGAGAAACTTAAATTACCTGACGAATCAGTTTTCATGAAACCGCCATTAACTATTGATGAGGGTAATGTGAAATCTACATTTCCTGATAAAACATTAGGTGATTTTAAAGAAACAAAAGCTGAACCATCTGAATCTTCTAATCTTAATCTTGCGCCATTTTGTATGCTCACACCAAAATCACCTATTTCTGTTCTCAATGCTCCAGCCGTTGTAAACCCAATAACATTAGTTCCTGCTCTAAACATCCCTGTATCTTCATCACTAACAAAACTATATTCTGGCACTCCCGCACCACCTCCCGCAGCACCAAGTATTTGGCCTGTCATTGTGCCACCTGATTTAGGCAGTAAACCTAAATTGGGTAAATCAACAGAGCCAACAGTAGTAAAACCATTATTATTAGCGTTTCTTATCTTTAAATTATTACTATCTGCTGTATCAACATAGGGCATAAATGCTAATGGGTTTGAAGGATCATTACCACCACTATTAAGAGTTTTTATTGCTTCAAAAACAGCATTAAGGTCACTTCTTACAGAAGCACCTGACGCATTTGCTATATCGTAGTCTGCTACTTGTGCCATTTATAAAATACTTTCCTCCATATTACACCCCTTTACCATAACCGACAGCCTGAAATGTAAACAATCTATTTGTTGGTTGCCCAGCGCCATTTAATATTTTTATATTAAATCCTGTGCCTGTAACAACAGAACCTGCTGCATTTAAAAAATTACCAACCCCATCTGTTTTTATTACAAAAGTATCACCACCAACAGCATTACCTATTGTTATACCAACAGAGGGTTTAAAAGCGTTTGCTCCACCAAGAGAAGAAGTACCTACAAAAAATGGAGTACCGAAGGTTACATCTAAACCATTAACATTACTTAAATATGCTTGTGGTGCAGTTGAGACACCACTACCAGTTTGATATTTGCGTTCTGTCCTTGATTCAAACTCTGCTGTAAAACCTGCTTGTTGGACATTTATATTCTGTGAAGTACTTGTAGTTTCTAAAACTAACTTAAATTTAAATCTACGACCTTTAAATGTTCCGTTTGCAAAGGTATTAAACGGCCCAAAGCTACCTGATGCTGTTTGTGAAGTTGCCACAAGCATTTTACAATTAACCTCATTTGCTGCTGGCCCATCAAAATTACCATCAGTTGCATAATCATCCCATAATGATCCACTAGGAATAACAGTTTCTATATCACTTCCTATTACAAAACCTACAGCACGAATTACACGTTTTAAATTAAGAGAAAATACACCATCTAAACTTAAAATATCTTTAAAAGCATATTCTCCTCTAAAACCTCTGTTTATAGATACATTTCCACTTGTATTAATACTTTTACTTGAACTAATAGTTAAAGTATTAGCGTTAGGAACTGAAGCAATAGTATATAAACCATTTACAGCATCCCCACCTATAAACTTAAATGGTAAAGTTTCACCTACAGCTATACCATGAGATGAACTTGTAATAGTTATAGTCGTTCCAGATTGAATATATGTTCCTGTTTTTACAACTGATGGATCTGTAAGTTGTAATGCGCTTGTTGTGTTATTAAATATAGTATTTGTTTTTGTTCCTTGAAATGAAGGAGAATCTAAATCCTCTCTGTCTTGTAATATAACTTGACTATCAATAAGATCAGGTAAATCCATAATAATACTGGTTTCACCAACACTAAAATTTCCTTGATCGTCTTGAAATTTTAGAATATATTCTCCTTCTAAACTTGGTAGAACTACATCTGTGGTGTTTCCAGCTAAAGCTTCAATTAGATCAACAGAGTTTTGAAATGTACCGCTTCCGTCTGTCAGATTGCTGTGCCTCACATAAACCCGTCCTCCGTGAATTACATCAGGATCAACAGCTTGTGACCATCTAAGTCTTACTAATTTATTAGTAATAGGTTCCATTGATAAGTTCTGAACATCTCCAGGTGGTGCTGTTTTACCCACAGCATTTAATACAAGATCAGTAGAAGTTGCAGATAATGTTAAAGCTGCATTAAATGAAAACACCTTAAATTCGTATGTACCTGCTTCTGTGCCTAATAGTTCAAAGTCAGGTCTAAATACAGTTTCACTTACCCAGTTTGTATTATTGAATCTATATTGAACTAAATATTGACTTACACCTGTTACTGTTACCCAAGATAAAATTATCTTACTTACCGCAAGAGCATTTATTACAACGATTCTCTCAGATGCTGTTAGGTTTTCGGGGGGATCTTTTGGCTCGTTTAGTAATGATATTTTTCTTTCTGGTAATGCTATTCCCTGTTCAATATTGTCATATTTACCATCAATATAAGTTAAGGCTGTAATTGCATAGTTAACACCATCTTGCTCCTCTACAGATATAACTCTAAAAGTTTGTGCTTCTAATGTTGAACTTTGTAATAGCCATATAGCGTTTACATTTGGTGTTGCAGATAAAGGAGAAACTGGATCTAAACTTATTACATCACCTGTAACTCCAGTTATATTTTTAGTTTCAACAGTTCCATTAGGCAAAATAACGCTACATTTTCTATTTATACCTGATAATGTATTCAAGTCTTGCGCACTATCTACAGTTATTTGAGTAGTAGTTGCTGTTTTTATTCTGCCTGATCGTCTTTCACCACCACGAACAGGATCATTTACAGAAATTACAGATCCAGGTCTAACAATCGCACCAGCATCTATTGATGTTGTGAAAGAAACAACTTCAGACTCATTCTGCTCACTAAAAAGTATTGCTTTTCCAAGCCTTTGTGCTTGACCACGAGATGTACAGGCAAATGCTTTTACATCTTTCTTAACTATTCCAAGTTTAGCTTGTGCAGCAGTATCTTCAACAACCTCATAATCTATTTCTCTACTATCCATGTTGAAATAACTGACAGAGATAACAGTATGTCTTTGTTTTAAACTGCTACCAGAATATGAAAATCCACCTTCACCTACATTTGCTAAACTAAATAAATAACTTGGATCTGTTGGTTTATCTTGTGTGATACTAACTGAACCTTCAGACCATATTGGAAAACATCTCATAACACCAGCTAATTCATTTATTAACTGGTATGCCTCCGTTGATCCTTGCAAATTTACATTACAACTAAATCTAGCTTCTAGCCCTCCAAATCCATCTGATACCAATTCATTTGCGTATCTACTAGCTGCTACAAAACTAAATAAATCTAAATTACTGTCTGTGATATGCGTTCCAAATCCATATCTTTCAGTAGTTAATAGATCCAGTAGTATCATCGCAGGACATGAACACCAAACAGCAGCACCCATAGTTCCATTAAAAATATAGTTAGCTGGGTAAATTATTCTTCCAGTTTGTGAATCAACTGTTGGTGTAAGACCTCCATTAGCTGCTGGAATACGAACTTTTACACCACGAACACGATACGATCTTTTTGGAATAGAACTAAATTGTTGAGAATCAAGTCTTAAACCGAAATAGGCACTATTTGGGTAAGTTTGTGGGTCATCAACAATTTCAGCAACACTTGTCCAATTAAAAGCATCAACTAACTGAGGTGATGTGCTATCTACTGTAAGCCTTACAACTCTTATATCAACTGGGAAACCCCCTGTAAAAGTTACTCTGTATTCTTTTGAGTACGCATCAGCAGTTCTTCCTGTAATAGTATCTGTAATTACTGGAGCAAAACCACCACCACCATATTGAACTTGTATTTGTAATTGAACTGAAGAACCCAGTAAATCTCCTTGATCTGTGGCCTTTTGTAATTGAGGAAATGTAATTGTTACCTTCGCAGCATCAACATTTGAATTTGTTATTTGATGAGTAACAGCATTTGCCTCTCCTGATTGTTGTGTACCAGCAGGGTTAGTAGGAGAACCACCTAAAGTTTGTAAATTTCCACTTGGTTCAATTTCAACACCTGTTATAGCACCTTGGGTTGCTGTGCCAACTCGCGTTTGTAACTCTACACTTTGAAAGTTAAAATCTGAGGGAATTGGTTGTAATGAATTTGCTGTAGATTTTAAAACTGGAGTGTCATTAAAAAATATATCTTTAAGACTTGCAATATTGTAAGGTGTTGAAAAAATTGTATGACCTTCTTTGGAAGCGGTTGCAAAACCTTCAATTTCACCCTCCGATATTAAATCTAAAATAGATACAAATTGTCTACTGTTTAAAGTATCTGGTGTACGAGTTGGTTGGGGTGGAGGTGTAGGAGAACCGCCAAGAACACCGCCAGACCCTCTAATAATTTTATCTGTCATCCTGTTACCTGATGAGTGTCAATCCCTGCTGAGATAACAACTGATCCTGTTATTATTTCACCATAGACAATTGGGTGGCTAGTTCCTGCACGACTAGTATTTTGTACCCCAGAAAAACTAAATGATATTCTTGGATCTTCTTCATTAGTAAATTCTTGTGGTTGAGGTAAAGGAAATAACATCTCACTAACACCCATAAGAGTCAAACCTATACCAGCATTCATTCCTATAGCAGCTAATCCAGTAAAGCCTTCTTTAAGAAAAACACCCATACCACCGCCCGAAGCTAGTGAAAAGCCAATTAATGCAACTCCAAGCAAAGTTTTTCCTAAACCTCCACCAGCACCAGCAATAACAGGAACAATACTTATATCTGATTGTCCTATTGGATTATGTATATCTTCTTCTCCTATTTCATAATCATCAACAAGCACTTTATAATATCTATCTGCCATGTGTGCTTCTAACTTTGGAAAGTTAGTAATAAGAAAACGTATTGCATCAGCAGTAGAATTAATTACAGCATCTAATTCTTTATGACCTACAAAGTCGGCTAGTTCTCCATAAAGTTTAACTTTTCTGAGCATAGCGATACCTCTTACCAGTACATTTTAACAACCACTCAGAATATGGTTCTCTACAAGATAGTCTATCTGCTAAATGATGTAAAACCATATCTCCAAGAAAAATAGCTACATGATTTAAAGTTGGATGCAATATTGACATTAATAAAACATCTCCTTTTTCTAGATTTTCATCTGATCTTAACTCTCTAAAACCTGTTCGCCACGCATAATTTTCAAATAAAGGATTTTCTAAAAATTCTTGTGGTGTCATAGTTCTTGCATAATCTTTCAGTTCTATACCTTTTTCCTGTTTATACCAATCAACAACTAAACTCCAACAATCAGTAATACCCCAAACCCAAGGTCTACCTAATAATTCTGGTACATAACCTTCTGGCTTACATTCTCCCCACTCTCCTGTTTTAGGATTAACAATATACCAAGGTAATTTACTATGTTCACAACTTATACGATCAGCTTGACTTGGTATTGGTGGTGTTAAGGGATGACTATGAACAACAGCGATAATATCTCCTAAATTATCTGCTTTTACATAATCCTCTGGATTTAAAATAAATTCTTGATGGCTTGTTATGGCTAAATTTTGACAGGGATAATATTTTTGTTTGCCTCTTATATTTAATAAAAGTCCTACAGCTTCTTTAGGATCTTGGTCTTTCGCATGAACCAATGCGTCATCTCTCCAACTCATTGTGTAAACGTACCAATACTAGGAAATAAGGCACGGGTGCATTGACGTTTGGGTGCTCTAACACCAGCCATATCAATCGCACCTGCAAGTTCAAATTCAACTACTTCTCTATTTTCTGCGGACTTTCTATCTACTGTATATATTTGACGTTTAAATTCTGCCGTGGGGTCTGGTGTACCGAATGGGTTTGAATTGCCTGGAAAATTGACAGCATCAATAAATCTTGCCATTGTTCTTATTCTTGTAAATGTAGCACCTGTTAAATCATTGCCAGCAGTTGTTTCATTTACAAGTAAAAGTATGGCTGATATTGTTCCAAGCGCATTACTTACTATAAGTTTTGGTCTTGGAATTTGACCGCGCTGGTATGCAAAACCTTCGGCTGTTATAGGAAATCTTAAGTAAGAATTACCAGCCCAAACTATTTGACCATTTGCATTTAAATTACTACCAGAATGAAATCTATAAATTGTTGTCGCACCATGTAAAGAGTTATCTAGCTGTAATGTAAAAAGTTCAATAATTGCAGAAGGATTTATTTTTTGAACTTCACTAAATACAGGATCAGTGCTCATGGTTCAAATACCTCTCTAAATGTTACCTGTATTGTTGCTCTGTTTAAATACGGAATTGACTTTGACCATGTTTCACATACAAATTTAGATGAACTAGCTTCTCCTGGTGGAGTGAAATCAAAGCTGGCACTATCATTTGCTCTTGCATCTAAAAAAGTTTCTATTGTATCTGCATCTGTTTCTGATACTTCAAAAGTAAAATTAAATATTTTAGGATTTTGATGTTGAGCTAATCCAAATAATATTCTATGTTCATATCCATCAGCAAAGCGAACTGTTCTAGTATTTGGTGCGGATCTTTTTTGTTGTCCGTAAGTTGGATTAATTGAAGGAAAAGTAGCCATTATGCAAGTAAACCTCCAGGTCTTTTTTGTTGTAATAATTCAGATTGTACCGCCACAGATATAAGACGACCAAGTTCTCTACCTTGTTGTTCATCACCTTCAACAGAAGAACCAGAAGCATCTACATTTACTATTACATTTGTAGATCCACCAAGAGCATGATTTGGTGTAATCATTCCTGACACACCTGGACTAAACATCTCAGGTCCACGTTCTCCAACAAGATAACTACCTCCACCGATTACTGGTCCGCCCTCTGCTTTTGGTGTGATGTTAAAAGAACCTTTAGGAACAGTATTTCCATATCTTGCTATGTCTTGGTTCACAAGTTGTTGAGTACTAGGTAGTGAAGGAGTTAAAAAATTACTAAATAAACCAAAAATACCTGATCTTATTTGTGCTGCTAACATTTGTGCAGCCATATCTGCAAAATGATCTGCTGTACGCTGAAATAAATTTCTTAACGCTTCTT
>VTLG01015466.1_pt1 | contig 11233 bp, 10 predicted proteins | sample 4694571 | NCBI WGS metagenome assembly VTLG01 (sample SAMN12604809, study PRJNA352737) | marine metagenome | biome: ENVO:00000447; feature: ENVO:00000209|ENVO:00000569|ENVO:01000036; material: ENVO:00002151; isolation source: viral sequences binned using virsorter ... | reverse complement strand
ACAATCAATTACTTCTTTTATCTCACCTTGATATTCTGGTCTAGGTTTCAATGATGGTTTTAATATAGCACCAGATCCAGTTTCACTTACTATTTTAATCTTAGGCAACTGCTCAACATTCTTTACACTAAAATTTTTAGGATCTGGTGGAGATAATCTAACTATTCTTCCAGAATTATCAATATAAGGTTTATAGGTATTTCCATCATTATCAGTAAATGAATCTGTTGAAGTATATCCAATACCTGGTTTTACAACAACCACATGATCCACAACATAAGGTGGTTTAGATTCTAATTCTGGTTCTGGAACAGGATAGTTCTCACCCTGAGTAATAATATAGATGTCTGTAATTTGCCCATAAGTAGGAGAATCTTCATCCTCATCTATCTCAGCTCTAGCACTCGCACCATATCCTTGCTTACAATCATCAGTAATCTCAATAAATGGAGGTGATTTATATCCAATTCCACCACTTAATAAATCTATTCCTATTATACTACCAGTTGATCCAGCACCATCATTGACAATAGATCCTAAAATACCTTTTGCTATGGCTCCAGCACCACCGCCACCAAATATCTCAATCTTTAATCCACCACATTTAGTAGGAGGTCCAGCATAACACTCACCCAGAGGACTCTTATTACCAGGAACATTAACACTTGGATTTAAAAAATCAAACATACCCAAGGATCCACCAGCAATACTTAAATTTTGTATTCCACCAACTATTCCTCCAGTCAATCCATCAGCAACATTGGCAAGATCTAAAATAGCATCAACACCAAGATCAATAGCATTCTTAGGTCCCTTACCAACTACCCACTCCTTTATACCAAAATCATATTCTTGCTTTGAATTACATTTAAACACATTACTAAGATTCATTAATTTCTTAGCACCAGATCTTAAAAATCCACCAATATCAAATCCACCCAATAAATCACTAATCCCACTTAAAGGATTAGCAAATCCTTTTGTTAATCCACCAATAATACTATTCATTATACCACCAACAAATTGTTGAGCAACACATTTAACAAAATTCTTTACGTTTTCAGCAATTTTACTCAATAATCCTTTAATTGTATCTTTAAGTGACCCAAGGATTTTCTGACCCACACATGGAATAGCATCCTCCACAGATTGAATAGATGGCATCAATAATGCTTGTGCTTTAGCACCAGCAACTTTAGCTAAATTATCTTTACCAGTGGCAGCTAGAGTAGTAGCATAAGTTGTTTTGTATACTTTATCTAATCCACCCTGTATTTGACCAACTAATCCATTATCTACTAAATTTTTAGTCATCATACCACTTAATTTAGTGGCACTAGACATCATTTCAGATGCTGCACTATCAAGTCTACCTTTAAGAGCACTACCAGTCAATCCAGATGCTTTTATATCACTTACAACATTCTCTAATTCATTAGATATTTCATTTATAGCACCCTCTGGAGGACCACCAGCAAATGTAATAACTTGACCCAACTTACTTGAAGCACCTTTAATATCTCTTTTTAAACTAGTTTTTAATTTATTAACAACATCTGGTGGTAATAATCTAGGAGATTCATTAGTTGAAGAACTCATCTCATTAGATTCACCCTTATTAAAAAGAATGTTTGCTGATTCAATTTTACTTGTAAACCCAGTATATGGTTGGAATGGTCCAGCATATTCTTGAACTGGAGAATATCTTGAGCTACCAAGAATACCAAAAATTACAGGAAGTTGAGCATCTTCACCATCCATGAAGAATCCCATAACATTATCACCAGGTGATAATTTAACACTAGTTGCTCTACCACCTTTACCTGATCCAGCAGTTGATGGTAATAATATCTGTGCCCAAGGAAGATCTTCATCTGGAAGTTCTTCTAAACTATGAGGATGATACCCCATAATACGAACTTTTACCCTATTTCCCCAACCAGCACCATTGATTTGATCACCTTGAGCCTTCTCTGGTGCTACTTGACCTACCCACCAGAGTAAACCATCTCTTCCTACAAAATTACTTTTTAATAAACTTTCTTCTATCATTTTTCTTGTGGTCCAAATGTATCTCTAATTAATTCTAATGATGTATAAGAATTTTGAGTATCAAAATGATGGCACAATGCCTTAATCATATATAGACCACTCTGCTGTTGGTCTACATCCTTTCTCTTTTCCCTATCAATTTTAGGAACTTCCACCTTAATAATATCACCAGCCTTCAAATTTGTGTTTGAAGGAACCATCATACTAACCACTTGTGTCGTGATAAGATTATATCTCATCATAGTTTGAGACTGAACCTTACCTGGATCAGCATTCATAGCAGTAGAAACACCAACTTCTAAAGTTCCCATATCCAATACAGCAGTTATATTTCTACTTGGATTTGATTGTAATTCTTCTGGAATTTCAGGTTTCTCACCTAATGCAGTAAACTTTCCAGCATAATCATTATAAGTAAACAATCCTTTATCATATGGTGTATATTCAAAAGTAAGTGGATTCATAAACATACGATGACTACAAAATGCACCTTTCCTCAACTTACCAATCAAATCTTGATTTCTATTAGTAGAATATTTTAGAATATTGAAATCATTATTTGTTTTAACACTCTTTACAACCTCAGTAAAGAAATATTCATAATCGGATGGTTTTTCAGAAACTAGATCATCAATTGATCTAAAATTAAAACCATCCTTTGTTTCAAAAAATACAAATCCTGCAGTAGAATCATCTTCATTCTTAGATTTTGCTGAAACAGATTTAGATGCTAACCAAGTAATAATAGTAAATGGTTTTCTCATATTACCAATAAAACCGTACTTATTTTGAGTTTTATCTATCTTCAATTCTTTATTGGTTTTCAAATAATCTTTAAGAATTTTTTCTACTGAATCTGATATAGGAGAAGAAGCAAACTTTCTACCAATTCTAGAAGTTTCGTTTGTAATATTCTCTCTAGAACAAAGATTTAATATAAATGTTTCTTTACTTGTCTCAGTTACAACATTAGTAATACTTTCTACATGAAGATATTTTTCTGGATCATCTGAAAAATCTAATCCAGGATTTGTTTCTGTATTACCACTAATTTTAAAAGATAATTGCTCCCCACCCCTTAAAGGTAATCCATTATAAACTGATTGAAGTTTTCCTTCTGGACCTTCTAAGGCATCACCAGTACTCTGAACTAATGCCTTAGCAGTTATCACAGGAGAAAATATATTCTCAAAATATTCAAACATAACAGTTTTACCTTTAAGATCGACGATATTTGATCCGTCTGCTGATCTTAATAAAAACTCTTCATATTGTGATGGACCTTTTGCTGACATTATAAGTACGCTGTTGAAATAGCCTCTACGGCTAACATATATTTATTTGCTCCACGAGAAGAGGAACTTTGAAGAGGACTTTTTTTACTTGGAGTTGCCTTTGGTGCTGGACTACTATTAGAACCACCAGTCATAGAAGGCATGAATATAGTTTGAGGTAATCTATTTTTTTTAATCTTTTGATCTATAATTTTCTTAGATTCATTAGCAATATCTTTTAACTCAGGTATTATTGTCTTCTCTGCTTGTTGAAGCACTCCAAAAATTTCAGTAACCTTACTCTCAATCTTCGGAAGTTCCTTTTTAAGAGAATCCTTTAATTTAGTTACAGTTTCTTCAAATAATTCTTCAGCCTCATCCTCAGTAACAAATCCCTTCTCCTCTTGTACCTGTCTAACAAGAGTGCGATATAATTGATTTGCTGCTTTCTTCTTAGTAAGATTAGTCTGCTCTGTATTAGAAATAATTTTTTCAATAAAATCAATTCCATAACTTTTAACACTTTCAGCAGGAATAACTGCTTCATCCTTATGAAGATATGCTAATCCATCCTTCTTAACCTTTGATGTTCCATCCTTAAACATTTCAAAACCACTATCCTCACCAGGATCTAGTTTAAATTCTTCTGTTTTAGTATCTTTCTTAGTTAAATCTTCCTCTTTTGGTGTAGTTTTAGTTCCTTCGACTTCATTTTTCTTTTTATCATCCTCTTTCGGTTTTTCATCTTTTTTATCATCTTCTTTAGGTGGTTCTTCTTTAGGTGGTTCTTCTTGATCTTCCTCTTCCTCTTTCTCCATCCCCATATCTTCTTCAAACTTACTAAGCATTTCCTCTGCGTCATCCAGACCCATCTCTTTAGTCTTAGTCATATTAAAGGCTTCCTCTTCAAGATCCCTACTCAATCTACTAAATCCTAAATTAATATCATTAAAGGTCTCTTGTATCTTTGCTTGCTCATCAAAAAATAGCAAATTTTTAATCTGATCAAAAGTCTCAGAAACTGCTCCACCAATTCTACTAAAGACACCAAATACACCACTAAGAAATCCAGTAAAAATACCAACTACTCTTTTAATAAATCCAATCAATTGTCCAATCTTCTTTATAATTCCAGGTAAAGTATTAATTGCCCATCCAATTAAAAGTATACCAAAGAAATCTAAAATTCTACCAAGAAATCCTTTAGTACTTCTGAATATATTCTTCTGTAAGAAATTACTTGGACCTATAGAACTGGATGCTTCTATCATATCTTCACGATCCTTTCTTCTAATATTCTGCAATCTTCTATTAAAGAATGAAGCATCTCGACGTATTAATTTTCTCGAATCTCTAATATTTTTATTAGTTGTCCGACTAACAATATTAGTAGATTTAAATGCGGCTGATAAAGACTTAGAAACATTGGATAATGATTGTCCAATCTTTCTAATACTAACTGTATTCTTAGATAAAAATCTTACTGTCTTTTGTTGAGCCATATATCTATCCTAACGCTGGTGAAATATTAAACATCTTATAGGAAAGATAAACATGAATATTTGTAGGATCAACTGCTGATATGGCAGCAACTCCTGATGCTGATCCACCCTTAATTCCACCCTGTTGCTGATCTCCTCCACCACCAGATGCACTAGGCATTGGTATAACTACTGGAGGTAAATCTGGTTCTTGTCCAATAGTTGAAAGATCCATATCTTTTTTGGATCTTAAATTCTTAATCTCCTTTATTTCATTCTTTGGTGTTATTTTTGACTCTAGAGTTTTTATACGTTCTCCATACTGATCGTTATAACCATCCAATGCCTTTTCAAATGATTTAGCACCACTCCTTCCACTACCAAAATCATCTCTCTCTGGTTTCTGTAATTTAATTTCATTAAGAAGATCCTGATCACTTATAGGCGACATCATGCTAGGCATAATATTACCATCATTAGGAGTCTCGTTTGTACTACCTTGCTTATTTTTTTGTATTGCGTTATCTACTCCAAAATATCCAAGATTAAAACCTGCAGTGTTTATTCCAAATGCAATAGCTTTCGTCCAGAATCCAGGTGCTGTGGCTAGACTTCTAGTAAGCATCTGAGTGAAAGCAAGAGTAGTCATTCCACCAACTGCTTTAGCTGCAGCTTCATCTGCTGGTTCACCACCTACTAAAGTATCAAGACCAAAACTAAGACCACCAGCAGATCCTACTCCAAGAACAGTGTTTCTTAATCCAGTTTTTGGATTTAGTGAACCAGGTTTTGGACCAGATCTTAATGCACTAAATGGATTTTTTAATCCTCTTAAAAACGCTATTGATGCTCGTGTGAGCATATTTCCAAGCATCCTTATAGGACCTATGAAAATCTTATTACGACCAAACCTACCAATCCTAAGACCTATTATACCTAGAGTTACAAGAAGACCTTTAAATGCTAATTTAAATGATAATAATACAGCACCTATTAAACCTAATGTTCCAATAACATTACGGGCTAATTTATTTAATGCTGCTTTATTACCATCAGCTAAAAATCCATAAGCTTTTATTAACTTATCACCAATCCATCCAGATAATAATATAGTAAAGAAATTTGCTAACTTACCTAAAGAAAACTGAGTTTTCTTACCTAAAGATCTAAGTGGAGAAAACAAAGCCTTTTGTATTCCTTGTTCAATTATACCTTCCTTTCCCTTTCTTAATCCTTGTTGTGCTGCTTGTCTTTCTCTTTGTGCCTCTGCTTCTTCTCTTTGACGATCTAATTGTGATTGAACTGCTAAATTAGATCTAATAAGAGATAATGAAAATGTTAATTGATTTACTTGCCCTGATATGTTCTGTAAACTTTGAGATACATTATTCAGAGATAAACTATTCTGAGCTATTATATTATCAGATATACTATCATTAGGTGGAGCTACAGCTCTTCCTGTAAATGCTGAAGAAGATACATTTCTTCTAACAGCTCTTATTCCTCCTGCTATTGGCGATGATAGTTCAGCCATTCGATGCTTGTTGTGCTTTTAAATTTTCTTCTTCAATATACTGTTGTAAAAGAGTTAAATAAATTTCTCTTTCCCAAGGCATCATATTTTCTAGCTCTGTTAAGCTATATTTATGGTGCTGCATGAGGGCAAAGTTAATTTTATAGTATGACGCAAGATCTTCATGCGACATACTTACCCGAAAAAACTCTGCAATCCCTCCAAAACGATTTCACTTTCAACATCCGTATTTGGATTTTTTACCTTAACTTTGTGAGAAAGCTTTGGCATAGTATCAAAGAATTTTTCAACATCTTTAAATTGCTTAGAGTTTAAACTCTCAACAAAATCACATAATTCTTTTTTAGTACAATCAGATGCTGTCCAAGATTCTTCTTCAGAATATACTTGATCAACACAAGAAGCAATTAAATCAAAGGTATCATCAACACCTAAATCGCCACCAGAACTCAAATTTGATTTGACAAATTCATTTAAAGAAGGATACTTCATTTTCATTGTATATTCATCATCTAGTTTGATATCTTGACTATGATCTTTGTCAATATGAACTTTAATCTCATCAAGATGAATTACAGTAGGAACTTGTGTCTTCTCATCGTCAGGACAAGTAACCATAATCTCAATATCTTCACCAACAGATTTTCCACGTATATTAAGGAAAATATATTCAATATCAAATGTAGATAATTTATCTACTCGTATACCCTTTGAGAGTATACAAGATCCTATAACATCTTTAACAGCATTTGCTATTTGTTTTGGATCATCACTTTCCATCGCAAGAATTAAAATCTTCTCTTCCTTTACTAAAAAAGGTCTGAATTTTATTTTCTTCTTAGATGAAGGTATAACCAACTCATAAGTAGGTGTCGAAATCTGGGGTAAAGGCATAATGTGTTCACTCAGTAAAATTATTTAGACTGGTTTTTTTAACTTATAAATTTACTGCTCCAGAATCACCATCTTTAGCATTACTATTATTTACACCAGTAGTAGAACTATTATTTGTTGTAGACTTAGAAACATTAGTTGGCCAACCATACTGAACACCCATTCCTTCACGTAAAGGATTTAAAATATCAGCCATATTATCATATGGTTTAAAATTATACATGTTACTCTCTTTTGTTCCGAAATTTAAATCTCTACCTTGCTTTTGGGATAATGATGATGTTTGACCAGAAATATATCTATCATAATGGAAAGAACAAGTTGCCTTTAATACATTTGAGTTCTGATATTGAACTCTTGTAGAATTTAATGCTAGTGGAAATAATCCAATAAATTTATATTCCAGATATTGTCTATGATTCTTTTCAAATTTTATAATTCTAGTTTCATTTGACTTATAATACTCAGGATACCTCATCCTAAAGTGATAAGCATTCTCTTGAGGTCTTTGTCCACTAGATCCAGAAATATACTCCATCCAATGCTCTAAAAATCTAAGAGATTTATATTGATTATCAACATAAAATTCTAAATCAATTTGAGTGAATTGTCTAGTATGTGCCATCTTTTCAATAACACCCTGATATTCTCCTCTAACATCAAGAGTAGCAAAAGAACTTCCTGGTATAGAAGCACCACTACACAACAAACCAATATCCGATAAATCAAATCTATCATCAACACCTTTAGATCTTAAATGCGTAGTTAAAGGATATGCTCCACCATTAGGTATAGCAAATCTAACCAAATAATTGGATGTTTGAGCAACATTCTGAAATGTCGGTAATATCTGTGATATTTTCTTTGGAAATGGAGCTGGCACTCTAAATAGTTTTATTATATCATATCTATTTAGATGGCTTACAAAGGAAAATATCGACCATCTCACCCACAAAAATATAAAGGAGACCCTACAACAATAACCTTTAGATCATTATGGGAAAAGAAATTTATGAATTGGTGTGATAAAAATGCTAATATCTTAGAATGGTCAAGTGAAGAAATTATTATACCCTATCGTGGTCCTGATGGAAAACCACATCGATACTTCCCAGATTTCTATATGAAACAAAGACAAATTGATGGTAAAATTAAAAAATATATTATTGAGGTAAAACCATTAAAACAGTGTAGTCCACCTAAAAAACCAAAACGTCAAACTCCTGGTTATATTCGTGAAGCATTTGAATATGCTAGAAATCAAGCAAAGTGGAAAGAAGCAAAAGATTATTGTGCCGATAGACAATGGGAATTTAAAGTGATTACTGAAAAAGAACTTGGTATAAAATAATGGCAAGAAGAGCTAAAAGAAGAACTGGTGGCGATTCTTATGAAGACGTAAAATATCAAATTAATGTAAGAGAAGGAAATAGACTTGCTCCTGTATTAAGAGACCTAATAGGGACAGAAGATCCAGAAGATTTAGCATTAGATATATTAGATGTATTAACTGAAGGTAGTAAGGTTCCTCAAGTAGGAAACTATTACGTATTCATCTATAATCCAAAAACACCACTCATTCAATACGATCAACATCCATTAGTTGCTGTAATTGCTGTATTTGAATGGGGTTTTCGAGGATTAAACTATCATTGGGGTGAAGTTAGAAATTATACATGGAATGAAATAGCAGGTGGATTATATAAGGTAAGTGATCTAGAATTAAGATCATTAAGAACTATTCCTTTTGCCAGATTTAGGCTAAATAGTTGATAATCGGAAAAAATAGGTCGATAAATGTTAGGTGGGAAGTTATTTGATAGTAAAGATAGTGGTCCATATACCACTAAAAATCTTGACGGTCTTAGATCAGGTGAATTAAAGCTAACTACAAATAAATCAGGTAAGCCTGAATTTGTTCAAACAGAAACAAACGATACGAAAGGTGATAATAAAAAAGTTAAACTTGATAAAGGTTTAGGTGGCAATTCTCGTTCATTATCAAAAGGAGCAGGAAAAGTTTTTGCTTATCCATTGGGAAGAGATCTTAGAGATAGTGAAGATAGTCTATTCATAAAAGCAATCGAATATGTTCCACCTAAAGGAGGAGCAGGATTAGGAGTTAAATTAAAATCATTTCAAGGTCCTTTAGCAGATCCAGATCAAGCCTATACTGACACTGATCTTACAGATCCAAAAGCAATTGGTAAATCTGATCTCATTGTTAATAATAATGACATGACAACCCGATTAAATAAAGGGTTTGCTAGTGATTCAAGTTTTAAAGAAGCAATAAAATATTATGTACATCTACCAATACCAGCAAATATAAATGATACCAGTGCTTGTCAATGGGGTGCTGATACAATGAATTTCTTTGAAATGGCAGGATTGGGAATTGGTGCTGCTGTTGTAGGAGGTGAAAATGCTGAAGAAACTAGAAGAGTTGCTTCTGAAGCATTGATGGGTAATATTAATATTCCTGGTTTAAATCCTGATCTAAGAAAGAACTTTACAGCATCAATATCTGGACTAGCATTAAATGCTCTAGGATCAAATGTAAGTGCTAGATCTGTTTTATCAAGATCAACTGGTCAAGTGTTAAACTCAAATACTGAATTATTATTTGAAGGAGTTGCCTTAAGAACTTTCCCATTTGATATGACATTTACACCAAGAAGTCCAGAAGAAGCAAAGGTTGTTAAAGATATTATAAGAAGTTTTAAAAAATCAATGTCAGCTAGACAAGGAGCTTCAGGAAATGAAGGGAGTAATGGAAAGTTATTCCTCAGTGCACCAGATATTTTCTTACTTAGATATCTACATCAAGGTAAAGATCATCCATATCTAAACGCATTTAAACCATGTGCGTTGACACAATTAACTACAAATTATACAGGAGCAGGAGTTTATTCTACATATAACGATGGAACACCTGTTCAAATCAAATTGAGAATGGTATTTAAAGAAATTAATCCAATCTATCAAGAAGATTATGATGAACAAGAAGCAGGACCAGGAGTAGGATACTAATGGGATTTTTTAGAGAGTTACCAAACGTTGCTTATCAAACACCGTTAAACAATAGAATTTCTTCTAATGAGTATATCTTAGCAAAAAATCTTTTTAGAAGTGCTAAAACTCTTGATTGGTTGAGAAATAATATTACAGTGTTTAATAAGTTTATTATTGAAGATAATGATCGACCAGATATAATAGCAGAAAAATTATATGGAGATCCAGAATTGGATTATGTTGTGATTATAATAGCAGAAATAACAAACATAAAAGAACAATGGCCATTAACAAATAAACAGCTATATGAATATGCTGAAAATAAATGGGGTCTTACTGGTTTAAACGCTTTACATCACTATGAAACTCTTGAAGTAAAAGATGATAAAGGAAGAACTGTCTTACCTGCTGGTTTAAATGTTGACTCTGAATTCAAAATTGATGGTCCAGACACAAAATTGAATGGTGGTACTTGGAGTGTAGTAAGAGATAATGGTAGTACAACCTCTGTAGATAAAGTCGAATTGGATGTATCTGATATAGGAATTGGAGTTTCTAACTATATCTACGAAGTTAAGTTAAATGAAGAGAAAAGAAAAATAAAAGTTTTAAAAGAAGGATATCTACAACAATTCTTGAACGACTTTAGAAGAGTTATGAGATATGATAGAAATACACAATATATAAATCCAAAACTAATAGGAACTGAAAATACACGTATTATAGAATAAAAAAGACCCACCCGAAGGTGAGTCTTTCCAGTATTCAGGCTCTCTTGGATCATCTTTCGGATCCCAGTAGAAGAACTTCATCTGGGATAATCGACAATGTTTAAGAGGCTTGATTTTCATTAACTTTCTGCTAATTTAGCAAAGTATGATAATGCTTCATCATCTTCATCTGAAGAAGATACTTTAGATACAGATTCTACAGTTTCAACAACAGGAGTAGATGCTTTAACATCTTCAAACTCTTGCTCTATA
>VTLG01015465.1_pt1 | contig 11235 bp, 19 predicted proteins | sample 4694571 | NCBI WGS metagenome assembly VTLG01 (sample SAMN12604809, study PRJNA352737) | marine metagenome | biome: ENVO:00000447; feature: ENVO:00000209|ENVO:00000569|ENVO:01000036; material: ENVO:00002151; isolation source: viral sequences binned using virsorter ... | reverse complement strand
CATAGAGAACTTAAATTAGATCCTGATGCAACACCTGAAGAACTTGCAAAAAATATTTATGGTAAGGCAGACGCTAAAAATTTAAAACTAATTTCAAACGATGCGTCTAGGTATGTAGAGGTATTAGATGGTTCAAGAAAAGTTCCAGGATTAACAATACCTGCAATTGCTAAAACAGAGGAGATACTGGGTAATATTTTAATGCCTGGAAGTGGTTTTTTTAAATTTGGTAATTATGAAATAAGAAAAAGAATGATGAAAGAAAGGGATAAAATTTTAAATACAAAAGGAGTAAAATTTTCAACTCTTAGATCTGCTTTAGAAAAATTCTATAGAGGATCTGATTTAGCTATTGATGAAACTGCAGGTCTTGCTGCAACTTATAAAAATGCTCCAGGATATACAGAATTAATTCAAAGAATTCCCCAAGATATAAACTTAAGAAAAGGAAATACTATCGATAAAGATTTTTCTGTCTTACTTCAAAAAATTACTGATGGAAATGAATCACCAGGTAGTTATAGGGGAGAAAAATTTAAAGATCTAAAAGGACACGTAAAATTATTTAATAAGTTTTCTAAAGGTTTTCAAAAAGAATACGGGATCGATACTCCAATTATGGAATATAAGCCAGGCGAAAAATTAGTTTCATCAAATCTTGTAAAAAATTTTGATAAACTAACACCTGAAGCTCAATTAAATGTAACAGAGCTAGCTAATAAAGGAGTAGGAATTAGAACTCAAGCAGTTCCAATTGCTCAGATGATACAAGATACTGGAGATGCAAAATTAATAAAAAGATTCGAAGCAAGAATTGGTTGTGCTGAGGGATGTTTAGTTAAAACTGCAAACGAACAACCATCTAAATTTTTAAGAATCTACGATAGCTTAAAAGGTTTTATAAAATCACCGGGTCTTCGAACCTTTGGTATCGCTGGTGCAGCAGGAACAGTTGGAGCTGCACTTGTAAAAGAATTTAATAACAATGATCCAACAACTTATTTATCAAATGAAGATCAACAAAAAAGTATGTTGGTTGCAATGGCAACAGATCCGATAGCAACAGATTTTGATAGACCAGATATTTTAGATTATCAATTACCTGCAGCGGGTGCATTAGTTGCAGGATCTACAATTGCGACTGCACCAAAAACAATCAAAGCAAGTAAATCAAGAGCACTGGGTGTAGAAAAGAAAAGACCAGGTATTATTAAAACAGGTTTTAGAACTTTAGGAAGAGGTCTAGGAGTTGCAGCATCACCAGGATTATTAGCACCATTAGCTGCTATGGATATCACTAGTCAGGTAGCAGAAGGAGACTCACCATTAGATATTGCAACAGATCCATTAAATTATTTATACCCTGCATTTGCAGATCAGACACCAAAACTAACCAGAGGACTACCTTCAGCAGCTAGAAAAGTTGCTAGTTTAGGGTTAGGTAGACTAGGATTAAAAGCACTTTCAAGAGCAGGCATAGCTGGACTTGGATTATCTTTAGGTATACAAGGTTATAACTTATTAAAAGATTAATGGTAAAATTAATTCCAGGAGGGGGACCACCCCCAAAAAGAGGCCCTAATCCACAGGGGTTGAATGTCCCTGGGAAAAAGATTATAGTAGTAACGAACTCGGAGAAAAAGAATGTCAATAATGGACAAGGCTCTACCAAACGTAGTAGAGCAAAAAGTAACAACGCCTAGCGAACAAGAGGTCGCTTTAGCAGAAGAACAAGTTGCAGAATCACAAGGTGGTGAGGGCGTCGATGTACAAGAAAATGAAGATGGTTCGGTAGATATAAACTTTGAACCAAACAAAGTTAATCAACCAGATACAGAATCTCATTTCGATAATTTAGCAGATTTATTACCTGAAGATATTTTAGGTCGATTAGGTTCTGATCTTTTTGATAATTATATGAATTACAAATCTTCTCGTAAAGAATGGGAAGATAGTTATGTAAAAGGTTTAGATCTTTTAGGATTTAAATACGAAGATAGAACACAACCCTTTGCCGGAGCCTCTGGTGTTACGCACCCAGTTTTAGGTGAGGCAGTCACACAGTTTCAAGCACAAGCTTACAAAGAATTACTTCCAGCTAGAGGTCCTGTTCACACTCAGATTATGGGTGTAGTAAATAGACAGAAAGAAGACCAAGCTAGTCGAGTAAAAAACTTCATGAACTATCAGCTCATGAATAAGATGAAAGAGTATGAACCCGAGTTCGATCAGATGCTTTTTTATCTCCCTCTAAGCGGCTCTGCTTTCAAGAAAGTTTATTACGATGAACTTCTTGACAGAGCCGTATCTAAATTTATACCATCAGATGATTTGATAGTTCCGTATACAGCTACATCTATTGAAGATGCAGAAGCAGTTGTACACAGATTAAAAATGTCAGAAAATGATTTAAGAAAAAAACAAGTATCAGGTTTTTACAGAGATATAGAAATATCACCTGGTTACACACAAGACTCAGAAATAGATAAAAAAGAATTAGAAATTGAAGGTGTTAGAAAATCAAAAGACGAAAATGATTTTACAATTTTAGAATTTCATACTGATTTAGATTTAGAAGGTTTTGAAGATTTAAGTCCTGAGACTGGAGAAATGACAGGAATTAAATTACCTTACGTTGTAACACTCGATCAAGGTAGTAAAGAAGTTTTATCTATCAGAAGAAACTACAAACAAGGTGATCCACTTAGAAAAAAAATAGATTACTTTGTACATTTTAAATTTTTACCTGGTCTAGGTTTCTATGGCTTTGGTTTAATACATATGATTGGTGGTCTATCTAAGACTGCAACAGCAACATTAAGATCTTTGATTGATGCAGGAACTTTCTCAAACTTACCTGCAGGATTTAAACAAAGAGGTATTAGACTTAGAGATGAAGCTGAAGCAATCAAACCTGGAGAGTTTAGAGATGTAGATGCACCAGGTGGTAATATCAGAGATGCATTTATGCCATTACCATTTAAGGAACCATCAGGGACATTATTACAATTAATGGGTGTTGTAGTTCAAGCAGGTCAAAGATTTGCAGCTATTGCAGATATGCAAGTTGGTGATGGTAATCAAGGTGCTGCTGTAGGTACAACTATTGCATTATTGGAAAGAGGTTCAAGAGTTATGTCAGCAATACACAAAAGAATGTATGCTGCAATGAAACAAGAATTTAAATTATTAGCTGAAGTATTTTCACAATACTTACCACCAGAATATCCTTATGATGTTGTTGGTGCACAAAGAACAATTAAACAAACTGACTTTGATGACAAGATTGATATTATACCAGTTGCAGATCCAAACATATTTTCACAATCACAAAGAATTAGTTTAGCACAAACAGAATTACAACTTGCAATGTCAAATCCACAGATACATAATATGTATGAAGCATACAGAGATATGTATGAAGCAATCGGTGTAAAAAATATTGATCAAATATTACCACCACCTCAACAACCTATGCCGATGGACCCAGCGTCTGAAAATATTTTAGCTATGTCAGGCAAACCTTTTCAAGCATTCAAAGGTCAGGATCATAGATCACATATTACAACTCACTTAAACTTTATGGCTACAAATTTAGCTAGAAATAATCCTGCAGTTCTTGGTGCATTAGAAAAAAATATATTTGAACACATTGCATTTATGGCACAAGAACAAATAGAAGTAGAATTTATGCAAGAGTTACAACAGCTACAACAATTACAAATGGCAGTACAACAAAATCCAATGTTGCAACAAGATCCAAATACACAACAACAAATTTTAACTGTAACTTTATCGTTAGAAGCTAGAAAATCTCAATTGATTGCTGAAATGACTCAAGAATTTAAAGAAGAAGAAAATAAAATCATGGGTGCATTTGGAAATGATCCTATTGCTAAACTAAAAGCAAGAGAATTAGACCTAAGAGCAATGAATGATGAGAGAAAAGCAGACGATGCAGACCAAAGATTAAACTTAGATAAGATGAAAGCTATGATGGCACAAGAAAATAACGAAGATAAACTAGATCAAAACGAAGATTTAGCAAAATTAAGAGCAAATACATCAATTGAAAAAACAATTTTAAGTAAAACTATACCTTCAGCACCAAAAATGGACAAACCAATTGGTAATGTAGCTATAATTAGAGGTAAAAGGTAAAAAATATGTGGTTATCAGCGATAAAACTAGCAGTTTCAGCAGGAAGTAAGATTTATGCTAACAAACAACGTACAAAAATGGCTATGTCAGACGCACAATTGATGCATGCACAGAAAATGGCCGAAGGAAAAGAAGCTTACCAGGGAAAATTGTTAGAAGCCCGACAATCAGACTGGAAAGACGAGGCAGTTTTGATAATTCTTAGTTTGCCCGTAGTAATTTTGGCCTACGCAGTCATAAGTGATGATCCAACAGCTATGGAAAAAGTAAAATTGTTCTTTGAGATGTTTTCGCAGCTCCCGTCATGGTTCACTAATCTTTGGATACTTGTAGTTGCGAGCATATATGGTATAAAGGGAACACAAATATTCCGAAATGGAGGAGGAAAAAAATAATGAAGAAAAAACTAAAAAAATTTCTTAAAAAAGCATTACCAGTAGCAGCTTTAGCAGCTGGTGCAACAATGCTTGGTAAAAAAAGAAGACAAGCAAATGAAATGAAAGATTTTTTAGCAACTGAAGGTGGAAATCTATCAATTCTTCCTTCAGCAAAAAGAATGATGAACATTGCCGGTAAAATGGCAGCTCCTGTTGATGTTAATGCAAATCCAAGAGAGATAGACGCTCTTGTAAGAAGCTATGGTATCAACACAAGAGCAGATAATTTTGGTTTACCAAAACCAAAAGCATCTATGATGGCATCACCTAATTTAAATACCGGCGCATTTGATATTGGTTTTAAAGATGGTGGTAAAGTTGTAAAAGGTGAAACTACAAAAAAAGCTAAAAAGAAAATAGGAATTCAAATCAGAGGATTTGGGAAAGCGAGGAAAAAATGAAAAAGAAAATACCTGCAGGTAAAAAAGGTAAAGGTTTAAGAAAACTAAAAAAGGTAGCTCCACAAGTTGCAAAACGAATGGGTTACAAAAAAGGAATGAAAGTTAAGTAATGGCTAAACTTTGTCCAAAAGGTAAAGCAGCAGCGAAGCGTAAATTTAAAGTTTACCCTTCGGCCTACGCGAACATGTATGCATCTGGAGTTTGTTCTGGTAAAATTACACCCGGTGGTAAAAAAGGTAGAAAAAAAGCTATGGGTGGTGGAATGATTAGACCAATGTATGGTTCAGGTGGTTCTGTTGCAAAGGGTTGTGGCAAAGTAATGTCTAATAGAAGAAAGAAAACAAAGGTCTACTAATGGCCAAAAAAGGTCTACGATCATGGGTGAAAGAAAATTGGGTCGATATTGCAAACAAGCGATCCGATGGATCATACCCGAAGTGTGGACGAAGTGGTGGAGAAAAAAGAAAAAATTATCCAAAATGCGTGCCCATTGCGAAAGCAAGACGGATGAGCAAAGGTCAACGTGCGGGTGCCGTAAGAAGAAAACAAGCAGTAGCTAATACTGGTCCAAAACCATCAAGAGCTGCTACATTTGCAAAACGTAAAAAAATGAGCATGGGAGGTCTAGTTTGAGAAAACAAGATAACATGCCAGCAAGAAATAAAAAGAACTTTAGACCTACAAAGTCTGGAGCAGGTATGACTCGAGCCGGTGTCGCTGCCTACAGAAGAAAAAATCCCGGTTCTAAATTAAAAACAGCCGTGACGGGTAAAGTAAAACCTGGATCAAAAGCTGCTAAACGACGTAAGTCGTATTGCGCAAGAAGCGCAGGACAAATGAAAAAATTTCCTAAAGCTGCAAGAGATCCTAATTCTAGACTACGTCAGGCTAGAAGAAGGTGGAAATGTTAAAGAAAGCAATATTACAAGCATTAGAAGATAAATATAACGCACAAATTTCTGAGGCGGATGCAACTATAAAAATTTATCTAGAACAACCTGTTGGTATAGGAGAACACCCACAGCATATTGAAGAGATAGATAAACTTTTACAGAAAATTGTAGATGCATCGGAAAAATTAAAAGAACTAAAAAATTTTAATGAGTGATCCAAAAAAAGGAACTGGTAAACATCCAGGTAAAAAACATGGTAGAAGGCTTTACACTGATGAAAACCCACGCGACACTGTTGGAATTAAGTTCGCGACGCCGACGGATGCGCGCAAGACAGTGGCGAAAGTTAAAAAAATTAGTAAACCGTTTGCTAGGAAAATTCAAATTCTTACAGTTATGGAGCAAAGAGCTAAAGTAATGGGCAAGACTGAAGTAGCAGCGATAGCTAAAAGAGGAAAAGAGGCAATAAGAAAGGGAAGAAAATAATGGAACTATTTGAACATTTTATAAAAATAATAAAACAAAGAAGAGAAGACGTTAAGGAATTAATGGCCAGCGGAGCTATTGACAGTATGGAAAGATACCAGTATATGTTAGGTCAGGTAAGAACTTACGAGAGTTTATTACAGGAAATATCCACCCTGCTAAACAAAAAGGAGCAAAATGAAAAAGGAACAGTCATCAGTATCAAATCAAAAAGTGATACTACCCAATAAAGACTTAGTTGGTGTTAAAAAAGAAATTAACGAGTCATCAAAATTACCTTCTCCAACAGGTTGGAGAATTATAGTTTTACCTTTTAAACAAAAAGAAAAGACTAAAGGTGGAATAATTCTAGCAGAAGATACTATAGAACGATCACAAGTTGCATCGACTTGTGGATTAGTTATGGCTATGGGACCACACTGCTATGATAAAGAACGATATCCAGAGGGTCCCTGGTGTAAGAAAGGTGATTGGATTATCTTTGCAAGATATGCCGGATCACGAATTAAAATAGATGGGGGTGAGTTAAGACTTTTAAATGATGATGAAGTTTTAGCGACCGTGGAAAACCCTGAAGATATATTCCACGAATTTTAACAATCATAGGAGAAACTATGCCAGAAGCAGAAGAAAAAATAAAACAAGAAGAAACAGTTGACATAGATACATCAGGTCCTGATGTTGAAGTACAACTGCCAGAAGAAAAGAAAGAAGAACCTGTTGTAGAACAAACAATAGAAAAGGAAATAGATAAAACGTATGAAAATGAACGTGAAACAAAACTTGAAGACGGTGGTAGCGCCGGTGACTCATCTGAGAAACCTGTGGAGCAGTCTAGTGTTCAAGAAGATAATAAACAAAAAAGTGAAAGTAAGGAAGCTGAAGAATATTCTGAAGGCGTTAAAAAACGAATAGCTAAACTTACTAAAAAAATGCGAGAAGCAGAAAGGCAAAGAGAAGAAGCTTTGCGTTATGCTGAAAGTGTTAAAAAAGAAAGAGATGAGTTTAAAACTCAAGCTAATACTTTGGACAAAGACTATACTACAGAAATGGAGAATAGAATCTCTGGACAATTAGCTGCTGCACAAGCTAAACTTACAGCTGCAAGACAAGCAGAAGATCCCAAAGCTGAAACAGAAGCTTTAACAGCTATCTCACAATTAGGTTATGAACAAGGTAGACTTGCTGAATTAAAAACTCAAAATGAAATGAGAGATAAAGCAGCTAAGGAAGAGCCTGTAAAACAACCTACAACACAACCTGCAGCTCCGCCAGATCCAAAAGCGGAAGCATGGGCAAGTAATAATGAATGGTTTGGAACAGATTCAGCTATGACTTATACTGCCTTTGATCTTCACAGAAAATTAACAGAAGAAGAAGGGATAGACCCTAAATCTGATGAATATTATAAGGAAATAGATAAAAGAATAAGACTTGAATTTCCCCATAAATTTGATAAACCTGTTAATAAGACTGTTAGCAAACCTACACAAACAGTTGCCTCTGCAACGCGTAGTCCAAAGGCTAATGCAAAAACTGTGAGACTCACATCTTCTCAAGTCGCAATAGCGAAAAAATTAGGTGTGCCATTAGAAGAGTATGCGAAACAACTTATGAACACGAAGGAGGTATAGGCATATGGAAAACAAGAAACCAACTCGTGCGAGTCAAACTAAGCAAAGTGATTCTACAAAAATACAATCACAAGCTAAATCGGTTAAGCCAAAAGCAAGACCAAAAGTTTGGGCTCCACCATCGTATTTAGATACGCCCAACGCGCCAGACGGATGGAGACACAGATGGGTCAGGACAGAAATCCTAGGATTCACTGATACAAAAAACATACAAGGACGCTTAAGATCCGGGTATGAGTTAGTAAGATCAGATGAATATCCCGAAGAGGACTTTCCCACTATTACTGACGGCAAATACGCAGGGGTTATCGGACACGGAGGCCTAGTGCTGACTAGGATACCTGAAGAGATCGCGAAGCAAAGAACTGAATACTATGCTTCACAAGCAGAAGATCAACAATCTGCAATTGACGCCGATCTTGCGAAGGAGCAGCATAAGAGTATGCCTATCTCTGTAGATAGAAATACTCGTGTAACCTTCGGTGGCAAGAAAAGTTAAAATTCAATAACAATTCGAAACCAGCGAATAATATAAACCGTACTGGAGGCCTTTCGGGGCAGGTACATAAGGAGTAATGACTATGGCTAACGCGTCAACAACTGGTTTCGGAATGAAACCTGTAAAAATGGCTGGTCAGTCGGCAAACACTGCAGGTCTAGGAGAATACCCTGTAGCAGCATCTGCGACAGCTATCTACAACCAAGATTTGGTTGCGATGGCAACAACAGGTACAGCAGCAGTAGCTGCAGCTGGTACAGAACAACTTTTAGGTTCCCTAAATGGTGTTTTCTACACTGACTCGTCAACAAGTAAGCCAACGTTTCAAGCATATCTTTTAGGCAGTAACGCTGCTACAGATATTGTTGCATTAGTAAATGATGATCCTCATCAAATGTATGAGATTAGATCAAACAATGGTAGTGCATCACAGCAATTGGACGTAGGTAATACAGCAGATATTTCATATTCTGCGGGTGCTTCACCTAACTACATCTCTAGAACAACTCTAAATGATAGTTCGTTAAGTGATTCAGCATCAAAACAAATAAAAATAGCGGGTGTTTCAAGAGACCCTGATAACAACGACCTTGCATCAGCAGGTGTAGTATGGAGAGTTGTAATCAGTGAACATTTCTTTAAACAACACGTTGGGGTATAATAGGAGTATATAACTATGGCAATATCACGTAATCAACTAGTCAAAGAACTAGAGCCAGGTTTGAATGCCCTATTCGGCCTGGAGTATAAACAGTATGACAATTTACATACTGCTATATACACAACTGAGTCATCTGACAGAGCTTTCGAAGAGGAAGTAATGTTATCAGGATTCGGTCAAGCTAAAGTAAAACCAGAAGGTTCTGGAGTAGAGTTTGATAAAGCTCAAGAAACTTTCACAGCAAGATACACTCACGAGACAGTTTCTCTTGGGTTTGCTATCACTGAGGAAGCAATTGAGGATAACTTATACGACAGACTTGCTTCTAGATATACAAAAGCATTGGCAAGATCTATGGCTCAAACAAAACAAATCAAAGCAGCGTCTCCATTAAACAATGGTTTCAATGGTAACTTTAAGTCAGGTGACGGAAGCAATTTATTTGCATCTGACCACCCAACTATAAATGGTACTTTTGCAAACACATTGGGGACAGCATCTGATTTAAACGAAACTTCATTAGAGCAAGCAATGATTGACATTGCAGCGCTTACTGATGAAAGAGGTTTAAAAATTGCTGCAAGCGCTAGAAGCATGGTTATTCCATCAGCTTTACAATTCACAGCAGAAAGACTTATGAAGTCTTCTCAAAGAGTTGGAACAGCTGACAATGACATCAATGCATTAGTAAGTAAAGGAATGGTTCCAGGAGGTTATTCAGTAAATAACTTCTTAACAGATCCAGATGCTTTCTTCTTAATCACTGATGTTCCTAATGGAATGAAACATCTTGAGAGAGCTCCATTGACTACTAAAATGGAAGGCGATTTTGATACTGGCAATGTAAGATACAAAGCTAGAGAAAGATACGTATTTGGTGTATCTGACCCTAGAGGTATTTTTGCATCACCAGGTGCTTAATCATTAATTTTGAGGCGGGACACAATCCCGCCTCATTTGATATATAGAAAGGAAAAATGCACCCTAAGAAATTCAGAGTCCAGATTTTTGCATATCAAATGCATGCTGATTTTGTTATATCTTCTTTAGATGGTCCTATAGACATAGAAAATTCAATAGTTGACAGATTGGGAAAAGGTGATATAAAATGGGAACATCTTGGAGAAATGAATGATCCAAGAGTAAAGAGAATAACTTATGAGGAAGTTATCGATGCAACAACATCTAGAGACTCTGTATCAACAGAAAAGGGGTCTAGACCTAGAGTGGGAGCAGGAACACCTTAAAGAGGGTAGATATACTCTTAATATGGTTAAAATTGACAGAGCTGTCAGAGATATAATTAGCCATATAAAAATTGCAGAAGCTAAAAAAGAGCATCTGTTAAATAAGGTAGAAGACGCTGCACCCGAAGTTTCTGTAGCTACTTAAACAAAAGCTACATCGTTGGAAAAATCCAATCCACATTACAGGCTCTCTTGCGCTCTACTTAAATCTAGTATATAAATTAATCACTATACAATTAATAAGAATACTGACGCGTATAGTCGACGGCCTAGAGACAGTATTCGTTAATACTAGGAGGATACAATTATGGCACAAACTACATTTTCAGGTCCAGTACTTGAAGGAAAAGAAGGTGTAAACATTGAAACTAAAAGTTCAAATTACACTGTAACAACTGGTGATTCAGGAAAAACTTTTGTAAGTTCTACTGATGGAGTTGTTTTTACATTACCAGCAATTGCAATTGGTTACTCATTTAAATTTGTAAACAATGCACCTGATGGAGCAAATGCGCTAACACTTAGCCCAAATGCATCTGATGGAATTACATATGCTGGTTCTTCAACAGACGATAAAGACTTGATCAATACTAAAGCCACTTCTAAACAAGGGGACTTTGTTGTTATTTCATCTTTAGATGGAACAGCAGCATGGCAAGTTACTCAGGTTAGAGGAACTTTTGCTAAAGAATCGTAATAATTAATTTAGTGTGGGGCTTCGGCCCCACATAAATTTAGGAGAATATAAATTATGAAAAGTGATGTAAAATCAGTTAGAGTTACAGCTACAGGAGCAGTCTTTGCTGGAAGAACTAG
>VTLG01012005.1_pt1 | contig 11236 bp, 24 predicted proteins | sample 4694571 | NCBI WGS metagenome assembly VTLG01 (sample SAMN12604809, study PRJNA352737) | marine metagenome | biome: ENVO:00000447; feature: ENVO:00000209|ENVO:00000569|ENVO:01000036; material: ENVO:00002151; isolation source: viral sequences binned using virsorter ... | reverse complement strand
GGTGTTTGATTCAACGGGGAAAGCTGCTCCGTCATTATCCTTCTGCTCATATTGCTGTGCCATTGTATCTCCTATCCGTTTCTACGGTTTGCACTAAGTGTTCTCCAAATATCTACTTCCCGCTTGGCTGACTCTCTCTTTGCTTCGAGAACGTCTGCATCTACGGTTGCTTCATCCAGCTTTCGTATGTACTCACGGAACTCTTTTGAGTCATACGCTTTGGACTCCCTTTCTGCCACGGTACCATGCGAATCCAGAAAGTGTTTAGCCTTGATGATCTTCGCATAGAACGGAGCCATCTTAACATAGGCTGACTTCCTGGCAAACTCTTCATCAGTTTCCGCAAGGAACAGCTTTGAATCTTCCATCTTTTCATCATCCATTTATTATACCATCCCTAAAGGCTTTGTCTAAAGTCATAAAAATTAGTTGAGCTTGCCAGTCTACCACTGACTTCTCTCCAGTGTGTGCCTTGTCATGGCACGAGTAACACAAAGGCATCGTCAACCAATCAGATGCTTTGTACGATATGCCGCCAGACCACGGTGCATAGCGGTGTTTAAGATGGTGAGCAACGATGGTCTCATCCTCTGCCCCACAGTGGGAGCAGGGGAGTGTTGCCACCCAATCAAGATACTTTCGATTCTCCCATCTCGGAGTCTTTTCTAGCATTTAAATACCCCTCTAATGTGTCCATTGGATTTAAGTCATCAGGGTTCATTACATCCCTGATGGTTGATCCGGTTGAATCTTTGTACTTACAATCTCTGTCGAAGCATCTCTCATAGAACTCGCTCTTCGTAGCCCAGCCCCTTAAACGTATGAGATTGTCTGCCACATCTAAAGCATCGACAACCACATCACCCTTTAACCTTCTGTAGTCTTTACCGACAATAAGGTTCCACCCTTTGGTGGTCTTTAACTCGATGGTGGTTCCGTTGACAGCGAAGTCAAATCCACGGTCACCACCTTTGGTGTGACGTAGAGAAGCTTTGTTGGAGATTCCTAGAAACTTAGACAGCGCATACTCACCACGCAGCCCCCTTAAAAGGATGGTCTTGTCATTCTCCTTCTTGGAGATACGCATGTTTTTAGAGTTATGCTTTCTCTTGTACCTCTGACGCTCATCTGCTGTCCTGTCTAGCAGATCCATAGTTTCATCATCTATCGTAACGTCTATCATAAAGAACATACTCCTGATAAGCATTGCTCCTCACTGTTGTCTTCAAAGATCACCCCCTTCTTTGAGTGAGCTTCTTCGTAAGGAACAGGTGTTATTGGTTGTCCACCCCTGGCACCATCTGGGTAACAGGTTAGACCCCTTAATCCACCGGCATACTTCCTTACAATCTTAGCGAAGTTTGCCACTCTGTCTTCGCTGACTTCACCTTCCCATGCAGGAAGGTTTAACGTGGAACTTATTGCTTGGTCTACGTGCTTTTGTAGATCATACTGAAACTTAATCCTTCTCTCTGGGTCAGAAGCCAGATCCACAGCAGACTCTATGGAATCAGGTTTCACACCTTCCTCTATGAGTTGCTCGGCTGTGCCGTCAACCACAAACTGGTGCTTCCATCTCGTTCCATCCGTAAGGTAGCGTCTACGGTATGCAACGGAGTGCACAGGTTCCACTCCAGAGGTTGTACCTGCGAGAATGGAGATGGTTCCTGTAGGAGCAACTGCTCTATATCCTCTAGGGCGGTTGAGAAACAATCTATCACAGTGTTCGTTTGCGCTACGCTCAGATTCTTTTTCATAGACTGATAACCATTTCTTTAATTCATCGTTAATCTCGTACCGATAGTCACGCTTGAGTAACCACTCGTGCATCCCCATCAGCCCCAAACCAATCCGTGAGTTCTGTTGTCTTACCTTCTCCACCTTCTTGTATGGCAGGTGAGCGCGTATCAAACCGCAGACCAGGAACTTAGATGCCAAGTTTACCACATCTTTCATCTCTTCTATTGATTCTATTCTGGCTAGGTTCACGCTCCCTAAATTGCAACTGTCTGAATCCGAAAATGAAACGACCTCACAGCACGCATTTCGAAGCGTTTCCTCACTTTTCTCTCCGAAATTGAAGGAGAATCCAGGCTCACCAGTCATCAGAGCTTGCCGACAGTTCTCAGTGAAAACCCCATTATCACCACCATTTAGCCATGTGTCATCGTAGTTCAAAGAGATGTTCATCATGTCAAGTGGAGCAGCATAATTAAAATCCATCTTCTTCATGTCTGCTACGGTGTACTCTTTCTGAGTTCCGAGATACATCTCATGCCAGTTCTTAGCGTGAAGGAAAGACTTGGCATCCTCGTGTTGCCAGTTCATGGAACCGTACAGTGCGGAACGTCTGGAACCACCCTGCATCACGTTCCTGCCTACCTCATTCAAGGTGTACAGGAGAGGGATGGGTCCACTGGCTACACCACCAGTTGAGCGGAGCTGTCTGCCAGAGGGTCTGCATACGGAAACGTCAACCCCGATACCACCACCAGTCATCAGGCAAGACATGGCTCTTCGCGTAAGCCCTGCCCACTCTTCCCTAGTATCCTCTTCGAGCTTGAGAAGGTAGCAGTTATTGAAGAACCGCGCATCTCTCCCTGCGTACCAGAGGTATCTTCCACCTGGCATGAACTTAAACTCTGAGATATATTGGGTGAGCTGATCCCGATCACTCTTTGCCATGAGACTGTTCTTCTCACCATCCATATCACCGCAGACATAACTGACTACAGTATGGGCACGATCACTCCAACTCTCGTAAGGGTTGGAAGCATACTTAGTCTTGAAGATAGTCTCACCTAGATTTGTTCGGAATTCCATATTTCTCCCCCAATTTATTTTTCTTTGAAAATTGCATGTAATCCCTGAGAGAAAAGCCTTCCAATCTATGGAAGGCTTCTTCCCAGGTTCTTCCAGACGGAGCTATCTCTCGTCTGTGTTTATAGCAGTGACGTGCAAACCAGTACCTCCTGTTCTCTTGCTCATCATCACGCTGCTTCAGGACATTTGTAGAAGTGGGAGTGGGTTGTGGTTTCCCAGCACCCCTGTAAGTCATCCGCGACATAATCCTCCTTGAGTCTCTTGCTTACCCAACTAGCAGAGTGGTAGTGCTTGCGGAGTTGGTCATAATACATAACCCCGATCTCACCGTAATCACCCTCATAAACTCCGAACTCATCAAAGAATTTATTGCAAGCTTCATATAACCGAGCGAAGGATTCATCTCTGTCAGCAATATCACGCTTGCGTTCAGAAAGGTTTTTCTTTCGTCTGTTCTTTGCCATGTCTTTTCTCCATTAACTCATCGTAGCCTTCAGGTGTAGCCCACGATGCAGGTTGCTTGTTGCTATCAAAGGCATTGGGGTGATATAAATACCTAGCAATTCCCCACTTGACAGCAGCACGTTTGAAAGAGTCTGAGTAAGCACCCTTGATTGCTTCTATGTTGGAATCTTCAGCACCATCAGACTTGGTAACCCATCCTGTTCCATTCAGTTTACAGGAGATCTTGCACAACAGTCTATCACCAAGCCATTCATAGTCATCAGACCAACCTTCTACACCGAACACATCATCCAGCCTATCCATTACATCCCTAGCTGTGATGTACACCAGTTCACCACTGTTACCCTGACCCTGCCTCCAACGTAACTTGTTGATAGGAAAGGGTCTTTTTAAAGCTCTTTCAGGATTCATCAGTCATCTCCGTTTGTGATCTCTGGTCTTGTTGGCATCTCTTCAACATCAATGTAATTAGTCTCCGTGTTGAAAGTGTGTAGTCTCATTATAACATAAGACTCTTCGTACTTTAGGTTCTTCTCGTGGAGAACTACGATTGGCACCCTTCCATCTGCTTCCCTTTCAGCTTGACCCATTGCATTATGAATCCAGTTGGGGAGCTTCTGTCTGTGCTTCACCTCGATACTCCAGTGAGGATGCTCCACATCTCTCCTTGAGTCTCCGTTGTTGCCAGTGCGTACACCACCAAGCAACTTGGCTACCATTCTTTCACAGTGTTTCCAGGTAGTCATACCAATAGAAGATGAAGGATTGCGAACCACGCTAATATCATTGGTGGAATAGCCAGTACAGCCATTACTGTCAGAAAAGTAAGCCAAGCTCTCATGCCAACCCCCCTAAAATTTTAGGGTTAAGTGAGGTTGCTTCTCTGCATCTCTTACCCCACTGGTCAATAGTCTCTCCCTCTTCCCTGCTCAATCCCATATTCTCAAGGGAGTCTTGAAGCACATCAAGGAAGGGTCTTTTGACACCACCGATAGTGATCGTACCAAAGTTCCTGCACCAACACTTATTACAGAATGAGTACATGTCTGTTGTCTGTGTAGCCAGGGATTCGCAGTTGTCGCATTTCATACAGGTTCTCCTGTCTTTCTTTCTCGAAGTCTTCTGTCCACTCTTCGAGGGTTAATGGTCTTTTCCATTCGTATTCTTCCATGAGTCTAGCATACAGTGCCTTTGGCACGTTGTATACAGGTCTTATCTTTGTTGGCTTCCAGTAAGGATTAGATTTAGGGTGTGAATCCTGCAGGAATTGCCCACGGGCTGAACTAAATCCTAACCCCCCTTGAAAAGACTCTGCTGATACGAGGTATCTGGATATGCTTTCGGGTAGGGATGAGAATGGGATTTCTACGTTTGGTTTTAATGTCTGCCTCTCTGCTCCTCTGAAGTCTTGGAGATCGAAGTAAACCTTGAATACCTTTTCCCTTGCTTCTACCTTTTTCCAATGTGCTATGCCTCTGAGCTTGTTGATCCTGTCTGCATATGTCAAACAGTAATTCTTATATGTCTCTATGGGTATCCCACTGTTCTGATTGGTCTTGGCTGATTCTATACGGACTCTTCTTAAAAGGTCCTCTGCCCTTTTGACAATCCTACTTAACGGATTCATATACTATTATACATTTAATATATAACTCGTTGATACTAAAGGATTATATAGTCTATTATAATCAATGACTTATATTCTAAATGTATTATAAGTGAAAGGGGAATTTTATCAATGGAATATGATGATAGGTTAGAGAGAAAGTCGAAGAGAGTCAGGAGAAGGAACTTCGTAGCCAAGCATAATCGGCATCGTGCCAAGCGTCACAAAAGCAACGCTGACTATCATCGTCAACCCAAGTATCCTCAGCATCACGAATCCTCTTAGGTGGAAAGTAATCAGGATGCTCTAGGCAAGGCTCACCCATGAGGTGAGCATCTTGCGGTAGCCTGATCTTTCTCATGGCATCCCAAACGAGGTGTCCGGTGGATCAAGATCCTTGTTGTACTTATCAGGTGGGTCTATGTCAAGGTCACCATTCTCAACTGCCACATCCAACAGCTCGTGACCAATGGCATAGTACAGTTTCTCTAATTGTTCAAAGGCATAGTATGTAGCCTCGATCTTCCAGAAGTGAGAATTAGGAATCTTTTTAATCATAAATTCACCTCATAAAACTCTTCCATCCAGGGTTCCATGTCTGTAGGTCTCTCTTTAGGTTTAGCTGACATCCTTCTAACAGGATAATTAAACCCAGGTATTCTACCATACCTACCATTGTTTATACCATAGACTAATTGTTTAGATACTCCAAACTCTTTGGCTATCTCGTGAGGAGTAAGCTCATTAGCCTGTAACTCTACAATTATCTGGTCTATTCTATCTTGAGTATTCATTCTATTTACCTTTTAATCCTTGATAAATAAAAAAGCCTCTCGATGGTATCACATTTTTATGTGAAAGTCAACCGAGAGACTCATTTACTATTCATCATCGTCAAAATGTTCGCGTAGCTCATCCCAATTGATAGCATGGAAGTCTATGAGATCGGTGTAAATGTTCGCACTACCGCCAACTAATTCGTAAAACTCATCCTCTAAAGTCTCTTCTAAATAGTCTATATCCTCTTTAGATTCTGGGTTATACCAGACATTGACTAGCCAAGTCTCTCGATTAGTCCAACCGTTATAATCTGACATAGTTATTACTCCTTATCCTTTTTATAACTGGGTTCCATTGTGTAATCAGAAGGGTAACCACAAGCCACTAAAAACCTTCTGAACTCTTCTACTAATAACTCTCTCTGATCTTTTGCGGGTTCTACAAACGAGGGGACACGCTTAAAGGCAAAGCTTTTTATGGTGCTACCGCCAGTCTTGCCAATGGTATCAACACCGAATTCTCCATTATCCCGAAGGATAAACGTTAGAGAACACTCATCCATACCTCTTGCTTCTTCCAGTTCTGAATAGTCTGACATAGTTATTTACTCCTTGTTGGGGGGATGTATTGCTCTCTTCTGGGTCTTACAGCTTGGCATATTTTGGCAGATTCTCCACTACCGAGCTTTACTCGTGGGTGGTATCCTTGCCAGTTATACCGATTCTCTAATCCACCTAACTCAATTCCGTCAAGACCGCACATAGACCAGCCATAACACTCTCTGCGTACAATGTCGAAGTCTTGAGTATCTGGTGCACCAGCCTGATCAGCAATATATACCAGTGCTGTCTCCATGTTGGCAATGGCTTTGTGAAGCTTATACCAATCAGCATTGCTCATGTCGTATTTATCGGAAAGCTCCTGCAACAACTTATATGCAGGTAGTTCTCCCTTAGTTTTTTTCATTGTCATTTACTCCCAATTGCAAGGACAGTTAGCGATAGCAGAGCCTAACTGCTCATATTCTGACTTGTCAAGTCTGAACACGAGGGTTCCACGATCATTGGTTAAAGCAAACTCGAAAGCGTAGTTATCAGGGTCTGCTTTTGGGTTCATTAGTTCAATATCAAATTTCACAATCATTCACTCCTTTTTGTTGCTTCAAGTGTATTTATGCCGGTACCGTATGAATGGCAAGCGTTGCAAAGCCAGTATAAATGCTCGAATGTTTCGTTACTCACAATAGACCACGCATGATGCCGGTCTTTTGGAGTCTCTTTTTCACACCATTCACATAAAACCTTTTCCATCTTGATCTACTCCATTAAGGGGTTATCGGGTATTCCTAAGGTTACTAGAAATTCTCTTATATTCAGAATGAAAGAAATCCTTTGCTTGTTGCCGTTCAATACCGGTCAACATCTCCCAACGTAGCCTAGCATCTTCTTTCCAGTGTTTCTGGGTATTCCAGTCTTGCCGGAAACCCGCCATTGCCGACTTATCAGCAGCATGTTTTATATCATCGCATAAGATTCTAAAACGGTTCATTTTCAAATACCAATTAAAGGGTTAATACACAAGATCCCACTATCCAATGGGATCTAATCTATTAACTAAAGGAGGGAAGAACCGTAGCGATCAGAACCATTGTCTTCTCGATAATCAGATATCAATTTTTCAATATGTTCGATCACGTTGTCAGTATTCAGATGGTCCCAAAAGAGAGTCTTGTCTAAAACATCCTTGATACCGTTTTTCAATACATCAATTTCCTTGCTTGCCGCCATTGTCAAAAACTCCATTAAACAGTTAATACGCAATAGCTCACCCAAAGATGAGCTATAACCTATTAACTAAATACTACTGCTTCTCGATAATCCTCTATAAGCTTCTCGATATCCCACGTAAGATCGTCAACAGAGTCTGCATCAATAAAGCATATAGCTTCTTCATTTACTCGTTCCCGAATGCCAGTGATCAGGGTCTTAATAGCTGAGCTATTCGTTTTAGGCTGTAAGAATCTCATTTATCAAAATCTCCATTACCAAAAGAATGAGACTTGAAGATACTCCTATCATTCTTACCTGTCAACCACTAAATGATTAACCATCACTCTATAAGGTACAGACTACTCAGAAGAACCAGTGCACCAGTGCCAGGTAACAGAGAGAGAGAACAAAGACAGAAAGAATCCTATTGTTCCCACTCACACACACAGCTGAGCTTGGGTTCCACGGTTCCAGTTTCTATGCGGTTCGAACCGAACAATAGAGTCTGTCTTGATCTTGAACAAAAGGTAGTCTGAAGAGGGGCATGGCACCCCCCTTGCTTATTTTTTTTATATATATATCCATCCCCCTCACCGGAGGGGTATTTAATCATACATAAGGAATATCTAATATGCCCACAAGAACCACCAAGAAAGGTAAGAAAATACATTACCCTTACACCAAGAAGGGTGAAGCAGCTTACCGTAAAGCAATCAAGAAGAGAGGTAAAAGCAAATGAAAGGTTATAAATTCTCTAACCCTGATCCCGTGGCTGTCGAGATTGACACACAGAAGAAACCAGGGAAATCAGGAAAAGCACAGGAACCTTGGGATACTATGATGAAGTCTTTAGGAGGTGAAGGTGCGGGTAGTGGTTCCAGGCATAAGAAATATAAGAAGGTGTCTGTAAAGAATCTCTAATGAACCCCTGGGAATTTCTACAGAAATACTTTAGTGTGGCAAAAGATCATTTCCGTGGTCCCGTTGGGGATAAGCGTTTTAAGCAGCCTGTAGAATTGGATTGGAGGGGTATGTTACTACCCCTTGTTGACGTGAGTTCCTTTGAGAAAGATCATGAGGGAAAGCGTGTATATTTCAATAAGAAAAAGAAGTACAATATACCTGAAGTACCAGAGTGGAGACCCTAATGGCTGATTGGATAAAAGGTGCTGTAAAGCGACCAGGAGCGTTTACAGCGAAAGCTAAGAGGAATGGTATGTCTGTACAGGCATATGCCAGGAAAGTCCTTAAGAAGGGTTCTAAGGCTTCTAAGCTGACAAAACAGCAAGCAAGACTTGCACAGACATTCAAGAAGATGGCTAAGTAATGGCACAGGGTGAAATACTCACTTATCCAGGTGGTAGGCAGCAGGTTATACTCCCTAGTGAAGAGATTGTCTCTAATCCATTAAATTTGTATCCAACAGCTTTTGATGCTGTGGAGCCTGTCAACCCTATAGAGGCTGATTGGCAAGCCATACAGAATATACCCATAACAGAAAGGCAAGCATTTAATGACTATCTTGATGGTGGTCCGATGCCAACCTTCTCTCAGCCAAAAGTATCACCTATAACAAAAGGTGCTACTGTGGGTGCTTTGTCTCGAATGGTGATGAATCCTGTGGGATTGGGTTTAGCTGCTATGCTATATTCTCCAAAGGCTGAAGGTTCAATTTCATCTGAGCCAGGATTTATACCAGAGCCAGAACCAGAACCCACTTGGTTCCCTCCTACTACTTCATCTGGTATAGGTGGTGATGTAGATGAGCAGGATTACAGAGCACAAGTATATGAAGCTCTAAGCGGGATGCAGACCGGTAATAAAGAACTTGCTGAACTGGAGGAGATGGGGTCTACAACTCCAGGTATCAGGAGAAACTTAGTAAATTGGGTTACCGGGAAGGTGGAAGATATTGGTGATTTACCGTTTGTTCCACAACTAATCGATAGAGATCAATTCTTACCGCAGACACCAGGAATGTTTGAGCCAACAGAGGAAGATTGGACATGGAATGATCCCAGATTAGCCAGAACCCTGGTTGCTCATAAAGCTTTTCAAGCGGGTGACAGAATGTTAAATGCAGCTCTAGGTAAAATAGGTATAGACAGAACTAAAGTTCATCGGGCTGAGAATACGAAGATCGCAGAGGATTTAGGTAGGTCTAAATTTGGCAGACCGTTAAGTAACTCTGAGATGGATGCTTTGCTTCATATCGCTGGAGGGACTACTCCTATAGCGAAGAATGTAATGGGTCTATATAGCGCACTTGATAAGGATGATCCACTTAGCGCATTGCAGGATGCAATTAACGATATGGTTGTCAGTTCTGGGGTTAATGAGGGTAAAACTATAGAAGAGTTATTTGATGATCCTAATATAATTACTGGTGGTGAAGATAATCTTCAATGGAGTGATATAAGAAATTTAGGTAGAAGTATGTCTCTCGATGTTCCTATGGAGTTCGAGGGGAAACAACTAGAACCACAATATCCATATATGGGAACTGATGTGTCCAATGTGAGACTAAATAAGCCTGTAGAAAGAATAGTACCAGAGCCACCACAAGAGCAGGAACCAGAAAAACCACAGGCAGCTAAGCCAAAACCCGCAAAGACACAATCCCAGACAACTGCTGCCAGGAGAAAAAGCACAGCTACCAAAGCCAAGGTGAACAAGATAGCCAAGGAGACTAAGGTTCCAAAGTCAGCAGCATCAGAGGCTCTCTCAAGATCCAGGGGTGATGCGAACAAGGCAATTATGATAGCTCCTGTGATTCACCACTTTACCGAGAAGAAGAAGAAAGATCCTACCGTGTATGTTCCTTCCATAAGGATTGGTCCTACAGGACAGTGGATAGGTGGACTATGACCGAACGACAAGAGAAATTTGTTGAGTATTATTCACTTACTGGCAATGCAGCCAAGTCTGCAGTGGAAGCTGGCTATTCTGAAAAGACAGCTAAACAGAAGGGATACGAACTCAAGAAACTTCTCAGCAATGAAATACATGAACAGACTCAAAAGATACTTCAAGACAAGATTCCCGCAAGCATCCATTGGCTTACAGAACTGGCACAGACAGCGGAAAGCGAAAGCGTTCGTCTTGGGGCAATCAAGGATCTCCTGGATAGAGCGGGATTGAAACCTGTAGAACGCATTGAACAGACAAACGTAGAGCGAATGTCAGATGAGGAAATCCAAAGGGAACTCAACGCACTCCTCAAGCATTAGAAGCTTAGAACTCCTACGCGAACAGCGTAAGAGGGAAAGGTATAATAGGATTGATACATACGATCCTTACCCTTACCAAACCACATTCCACCAAACAGGGAAGGAATGTAACCAAAGGCTTCTCATGGCTGCTAACCGGATTGGGAAATCCTACTGTGGCAGCATGGAGCTTTCCTATCACTTAACTGGCTACTATCCAGACTGGTGGAAAGGTAGGGTTTACCGCCAACCTGTGATAGCCTGGGCTGGTGGTGTCTCCAACGAGACAACCAGAGACATTGTTCAGTTTGAATTATTGGGTTCCCCCGATGATCCAGAAGCTTTCGGTTCCGGTACTATACCGAAAAATCTAATAATAAAAACCGAGAGAAAACCTGGAGTACCTAACGCTAAGAGTGTGGCACTCATTAAGCATGTTAGCGGAGGGAACTCTTCTTTATTCTTCAAAGCCTATGAGATGGGAGTAGAGAAGTGGCAGGGTAGATCTGTAGACGTGATCTGGCTTGACGAGGAACCTTCAAGGGATATATACTCGCAAGCCGTTACCCGTACTCTTGATAGAA
>VTLG01017181.1_pt1 | contig 11237 bp, 31 predicted proteins | sample 4694571 | NCBI WGS metagenome assembly VTLG01 (sample SAMN12604809, study PRJNA352737) | marine metagenome | biome: ENVO:00000447; feature: ENVO:00000209|ENVO:00000569|ENVO:01000036; material: ENVO:00002151; isolation source: viral sequences binned using virsorter ... | reverse complement strand
CCTATTTCTTTTCTTTTGAATGTAGGGGGTTGAGAAATCTAAAGTACAGACATTGTACTTGAGTTTTCGAGAGTTTGTACTCCTATATGTTATGACTGCATCACCGCATTCCGTTACAGCTTTTATAAAGTCTTTGTTTGTCACGTGAGTTCCTTGATTGGTTGTAAGAAACCACGCTAGTAGATATGTTTACATCAGAAAATATGCTTAAAATTTTAAATGTAAAAATGCAAGGGATAGCTCACTACCCCTTGCTTTTCAGGTGGATTAACCGTTTACTGCGCTAATGACGCCAGCTAAATACTGAGCTGCTTTACCAGAAAGTCTTCCAATGATGTCATCATCTACTTCCTGTCCTGCATCAGATATTGCTGACTTCAACTCATTGTGCATTGCTTCTTTACTAACTCTTCCGCCACCAGTGGAACCGCTAGAAGAACTCCTTGAAGGGTTCTTTTTCACATACACGCCCGCCCTAGTTAAAATCATTCTAACTCCATTTGGGCTCTCGCCTAATTCGTCAGCTATATCTTTTACTATCTCCATACTTGTTTCTGGAGTAGGGTCTTGTTCAGTATATAAGTCGATTGCCTGTTGTTTTGATTCATCTGTCCAAGCCACTCGTCTTCTCCTTAATTCTTTTTGTTGTTGATAAAATCTGTCTCCCATTCTTATATTATAGAACATATAAGCATGAAAGTCAAGAACTATTTTCAGTTATGGTAAAATTGCATTGAACTTTAAATCCTCTGCTCTTTCATCTGTCCATTTCCAACCACATTCTTGGCAGGTCATTACTGGAGCTACAATAGCAATCGGTCTGTCATCATTTTCAAACTGAATGATGTCAGCTCTTTGATTTATATTCAGACTTCCGCAGTTCGGACAGTTCATTATTCTCCTTTACTAAAACTTCTATTCTTTGATATAGATTATAGATAGTCCTATTTAAGTCTCTTATTGTAGACTCATATGCGTTTTTTGCAACACCATGTTTACCGTCTGTTCCAACACAAGCCATAGGTCTTTCTTTTTCCATTTTCTTATTATACTAAATTCTTGACGAAAAGTCAAGAACAATTTTTTGGTAGGTTAAGCCTACCACTCTAGTTGGTCAACTAAAAAGGTTAGCTTATCATCTGCCTCTGCAGCCTTTTCCATTTCTGTATCTATGGCTGAGATTAAGTCTGGGTGCTCACCAATTCCTACAGGACTAGTCAAATATACACTTATATTTGCTTTCGCTGTAGCAATATCGCCTTGATACTTTAGTATTAAAGCGTCTTTTAAAGTTTCATTAATTTCCATCTTCTCTCCCTAAAAGGCTTTCTACAAAAGCCTTTATAAAATTATCTGTGTTCATAAAAATTATTATCAATGCTGGAGCCATTACTAATGAGAAGCTAAAGCATAATGCATAATATAATTTTTTATATATTACACATATATTAGTTGGTTCAACCATCTTTGCCACTTCATAAGCTGGGTACCAGATCGTAATCATACTAGTTATTGCTCCCGATAACGCAAACATTGCATAAAAATATAGTATTTCCATATATCTCCTTATGCCTCAAAACTTACTCCATATTCTTCTAGATGTTTAAGGCTTCCTAAACTATGTGCTAGTGCATGGGCAGAAAATCCTATCTTCTTTCTACCGGGCCACCAGCCAAATTGTTCATATTCATCACTGTATGGTATAAGATTGTAGCACCAAACTCTGTACATCTTAGAACCATACTCCTTTTCATAATCTACAGTTCGTATTCCGGGCATTGAATCTTGGAAGTCTATTGTGTACTCTTGTTCAATTATGCAAGGCATATGATGTTTAGCACTCCATGCGACTTCACTCTGTTCAAATATATCCTTAAGACAAGCATCGGGTAACATTGCTTCTTTGTGCTTGTCCTCTCCTGTAGGTCGTTGTGGTACTCCAACTCTGTCAATTATCCCTTTGACAAAAGCTTGAGACCTATATATACTTTTTGCTATATCTGAAACATTATCTCCTTCAATATAGTCTTGTATAACCTGTCTTATTTCTTCTTTAGAGGCAGGTTTTCCTCTATTCTGTGCCTTTCTTGTAGACACATAATTTTCTTGATCCTCAAATTCTTCTATAATACGATTTAATCTGGTCGTATTATAACTAATATTCAGCATTTCACATGCTGCTTTCTTTGTAATTCCTTCTTCCTTTAACGCATGAACTACTCTGCGTATATTTGCATCACTTAAATTTTCGTGTGCTCGTTTTCGTACTCCTCTTTTCACTAGTCCATATCCAGTTGCATCTGTTGTTCGTATTCTCTAAATTCATCAGCTTCTTTTATTTTTTGCCCTAGTAAAATTATAGCATAATGAATTATCTTATATAAGTCTCTTTCATCATAACCATTTTTCTTACCATATCTTTGAGCGTACTTCATTATATTTCCTATACAGAAACCTTCTCCATGATCTGCGTCAAAAATAACTTCAGTTGCCTGAAATTTGCCTGAACCATAGTGTTTATCATAGGTTTTATCTATGTATTTTTGTAGGGACTTTATTACTTCGTCCTCTTTAAATTCATACTTCATTTATACCACCATTTTAAATATCACTAATACTACGCATATTAAAAAACATGAAAATAAAAACATTCCTCCTATATTTAAGGCTCGTTTTATTGGAGTGTTTATTCCATCACCATACATTTATGTATTCTTCCATCTTTTTTTATATGCTTCCTTCAGTTTATCACTTAAATTCCAGTACCAGTCTGTCATCATTACTGCTGAAGCTAAAAATATCCATGCCATAAGTGAGAATATATACTCAAATACAGTAAATGGAAATAAAAATATGTCTAAAAATGTCATATATCTCCTTCCTCTCTGTTTTCGCTTCTGTAATAGTTAAAACCATCTGGGTATCTTTTTTCTAATTTTGTTATATTTTCTTTCATAACTTCTTCTGGAGTGTACCCAAGAGCTAAACAGCCCTGTACCCAATACCATAATACATCTCCAAGTTCTCTTTTAAGATGGAACTTTACATCTTCATCAAAATGTTTACCTTGAAATACTATCTTCTTTATTATTTCAGAGAACTCACCTGACTCTGCTTGCATTCCCATAGAGCAAGTTATTAACTGGCTCCATTCGGCATCTGAATAGGTATTCTGCAAACCGAATAACCTATCTGCCATAACCTCTGTTCTGAGGCTTTCGTCTGAGGTGGTGCCTCTTACAAACTTTCCATAATCATCTATGTTTATTGTCATTGTTTGTATGCACTCACACTTTCTACTATGAAACCTTCGTTTCTTAGTTTTTCTGTTACATCTTTGATAGCATCTCCACTATCAAAAGCTTGAAATGTTACTTTACCATTAAAGCTAACTTCATATTTTCCTGCTTCGTCGTCGGGGATTTCGTAACCTTCGTCCCACTCATCTGTTCTGTCGTTCATATTACTCCTTAATGTAATTTATTGTTGTATTTATACCACCACGCGAGCCATTTATCAATTTCTTCCCTAGAATAATTATCGGGGAAGGTAACTGTTAAATCGTCTCGCAATCGAATTTTTTCCATTATGTATATTATAGTTGAATTTAACTTGTAAGTCAAGTTTTATTTTGAGGATCGGTTAATTTTATCTAAACCAACCGACAAGGGAATGTCTGACCCCTTTAACTACAGGACTAATCCTGTGTTCATGGTAGGAGTCAAACATTGTAATTGATCCTTTTTCGTATGCTTCAGCGTTCAGAGTGTATGATTTAAACTCTAGATCACCTCCTTCATACTCTGATTTATCGGAAAGCTGAAGAGTGAGACTTAAGCGCCTCGGTCCTTCAGGTGGCGAGTCCACGTGCCAGTTGTAAAAGTCACCTACTTCATAAGTAGCTAACTGTAAAGGTTCTAGCACGAGGCTTTCTTGACCAAAATATTGAAAACCTAAGGTTGTACCTGCGGTTTGTATGAACGTATTAAGATCGTGCCAATACTCATTATCTCGCAACCATCGGACTTTTGATTGACGGAAACCTTTATCAGATAAAGCATTTCCTATATATCCTTCCATTGGGACAACAATATTAAGTGCTTCTAATGTAACATCACACAGCTCGTCTGGTACGATTCTATGTGTTGAATAGATCACTAGTCTTTTTGTCCTGCGGTTGGTGCCTTATGAGTACCTGCGTAGAGTCCAAACCACGCAGCGCCTGCTCCAACAAGTACTGATATTAAACCAGACTGTTCGAAGCTTGGTTCTGGTAAGTCCATGAACCAAAATGTTGCAAAATATAATAAGAACATATAAATACTAAGGAAGAGTCTCGGGAAAATCCTCCAACTGTCTATCGCTTGTGCCAGAAATATAACTTTCTGGAAGGGATTTACATTACTTACATCTTCTAATTCTCTTATTCTATCTTGTAAAGCTGCCTTTTCTGACAGCAAAGCCATGAATTTACTAAGGTCAATTTCTACCTCGTTTCTATCCATGTCCCCCGAAAATTGTCCAGGTGGCATTGACATTTACTTACTCCGCTTTATAACAGGTCCACGCTCCGTAAGCTAGACCCAGCCATGCTAATAATTTAGCCAATCCGCCTGTGAATATAACCATTAAACAAACTGCGCAAATTACTGCTCCGTCCCAAGATGTTCTCTCGGAAACTCTCGCTTTTGCCCAGTCCGCCCATGCTTTTACTTGCTCCATTTCTTTTCCTCTCTAGTTCCAAAAGTTATTAACTTTTGTAACTCCGTGATTTCTTCTTCTATACGAGAAATCTCACTTGCGCCTCTTGTGATTGCAAGTTGTTCATTAAGCCGTTTTATAGCTAATTTAATGTTCTTCCGTGTCGGTGTCATTATCCATATCCTTTAGCCACTTATAATCAGGGTTACTTCTATCTATAGGAGTAATATCTGTACTATATAGTTTAACAACTTTATATTTCCAATCCCCTTCGCTTAATGCGGAGGGTAACCAGTCCTTAACTGATTTCTTACTGACATCAGCTTTAATAATAATTTCTAATTTATAGTCTTGTGTTTTCATTGTTTTTTGGGTATTTTAAATGTTTGTTCTAATAAAGGAAGAAAAGTTTCTAGTGGTTCATTATCATAGTTAGGGTCAAAAGATACTTGGTCATAGTCATCTGTAAATTTTACACATTTATCATACCATACTTCATATCTATAATTGGCTCTTAAGTCTGTAGGCTTACTTTGATAATGATAATAATGTTTACCTTGAAAATCTTGATGGGTTCTTAAAATATCATAAGTATCTTCACTAACATAGGGCTTAACAATCTCTGCTGCTATCTCTCCATGTCCGAGAACACTTATTACTTTTCCTATATCATGTATAAGACATAGTAAAACCATCTCATCATCTTCTCCTGCTCTATAAGCTCTAGTGGCGGTTTGTAAACAGTGCTCTAGTTGATTTACTGCAAAACCTCCTTTTATAAACTGTAGCTCGTATAGCATTTTTATAATGCGATTTGGCATGTCAAGAATATGGGGCATATGCTCTTCTGCAATATGTTCCCAATCTTCTTTTGTGCTTTGATCCATTCGTGTAAACATTACTTCACCTTAGTTTTATATACTTTAGGAACTGTAATTCCCGAATGTTTATTTCTTTTCTTCTTCATTTTGTAATTGGTCTGTTTCTCCGTCTACTTTATCGGCGGCAGCTTTAATTGTACCTGCTGTTGTATCAGCTACAAAAGCTGTTGTATCAGCTACATCTTCTGCGACTGCAGATACCACTTTAGAGGCGGTTCCTACAGTCATATCTAGTAGCCCTGTAGCGACAGATTTAGTACTGTCTATAACTGCGCCTACTGATGCGCAACTAGCTATAAGTAGAGCAAAGATACCTAATATTAGGTTTTTCATTCTGTTTCTCCATATCAGTAATAATCTATCTACTGATTCGTGCCGCAATTAACTATCTACGACAAATACTGGTTTTATTTATTAATGAGGTACTAGTAAATTGCCCGCTTGATGATGGTATAATACATCATAAACAATTTCTAGGCTGTGTACTACTAATACCAATGTTAATAAAAAGGCACATACCTTAAGCCATTTTATCATATGTTTCATTTATTCTGTCGTTTTGTCTGTTTTATCTCTAGGGAATAAACCAATTGATGGTCTTCCGCCTTCCTTAGTATTTTCTTCCTTCACTTCTGAAGGTGGCATTGTGACTTTACGATAATAAACAACCACTTCTTTAAGTTCGGTTATATATCGTTTAAGTTCTTGCATATTATATGCCATTACTTCGTAATCTGGTACTGTCATTGCTAAAAATACCAACTCTTTTTCTTGTTCTATTATTCTTGTTTGAAACTCCTCGAAGTTAGCAGGAGTAACTACAAACCACATAGGCTCTTTTAAGTCTATTTCTCTGGGCATGACTGGTTGGATAATAGTTCGCTCTATAGGCTTAGCCATTACCTCTATTTGCTTAGTTTTACCCCCCAGAATGCTGCAACTGGAGACCATCATCGAGATTGTCAACAGTATCACTAAGTTTTTCGATATCTTCGAATATGTGTTTTGTTCCATTATTTATTTTCCTTTCCATTTCACTTGGATCTTCTAAAATTTTTGCTGTGAGTTTATACTCTGATATGAACTGAGAATATCTATTTAATTCTCTCTGTGCTGCCTGACTTTTTAAAGATAACTCGTTCAATTGAGTACTTTGAAGTTCAAAGTCTCCCTTCATAGTCTCCATCGCTTCTTTTTGGGTTGCTATTGCGCCCTCTAAAGCTAGGTTATTAGCTTTTAAAGTAGCATTTTCACTATATAAATAGTAACTAAATATTCCTAATACTAGTAGTATTCCTATTAATACTTGATTCATAATTCTTCTATCCTATAATTTAGTCCCTCTGCGCCTGTGATTTCAACTAAATCCCCTTCGTGAGTTCTAAACTTTAAATACTTGGGTTTCCTTGAGTAAAATTTCTTTACTACATATGTTTTATCATCAGAATCCCCCCAAGTTTGGTTATAACTGACTGTTAATGTGTATCTGGGAAAGAGTTTTGATACTATCCATAGCCAAAAAGCTTTGCATTTAGCGATAAGTTTTTTTATCATGATTTAAACTCATCTGCTACTTTCTTTGCCCAGACTGTATCATTCCTCCAATCTTTTGTTGGATTTTTCTTCTCCTCTCTCTTCTTATTCTTGTGAACTTGAGTAAGCTTAGCTTTCGTGCCTTTACGAACTTCTTTATTAAAGATTCTATCGTAATTTTGTCCAAATTTAAAACGATTGAATGGTCTTATTGTGCTGCCTTTTCCCATAACTTTGCCTCTGCTTCTCTTCTTCTAGTTAATCCTGCAAGAACTTTTCCTGCAGCTTTGTTCCATCTTAACATTTCTGATGGAACTGAATTCTTATCCCCTGAATTTAATTTCTTCAAAAGTGTACTACTTTGTAGATTTCCTACTCCTAGATTATATGTCCAAGAAGTTAGAGCATCAAATTCATTTTGTTCTAGTGGAACTTGAACTGTATTTAGTACTTGATGTCCAAACTCTTCAAGTTCTTCTAGCAAGTCTCGCTCTGCCTGCAGTTCATTTATCATGTCACCTTCTTTTACATTTCTAGTTCTGCCATAGCCAATAGTCCAGACATTTGCTGGACATAGATAAGCTTTAGCCTCAAATCCTTCAAAGAATTTGACTAAATTTACGCACTCTTGACTTACTTTCATTGAAATCCTACTGAAACTCCACAACCACACGCACTTTCCTCGTTTGGATTGTGTATTTCAAATCCTGTTTCTACGACTGTATCTTTCCAATCTATGATACTGCCTTGTAAAAAACTCATACTTAAATCATCAATAACCATTCTGTTATCAATCACATAATCATTATCTTGTGGTACCTCTTCTAAGTCCCAATTATATTGGTAACCATTGCAACCACCACCAGATAATGAGAGGCGTAAGAAGTCCCCCTTAAGCCTCTCTGTGATTTTATCCTTTGCTTTTTCAGTTATTGTTATCATTCTAACTCTAAGACCTATTGTTTATCTCAAATCTTTCTTATAGTCAAAGGGTTTAATTCCTTTTATAATCTTTTGTGATTCGACTGAACACCAAACCATTGGTGAATAATCTCTGTAAAAGACTACGCGTGGTTCTCTAAATCTAAAGTATCTTTGACACTCTTTCTTCCACGCACTTGCTTCCTCATGCTGTTCTTGGGTATCTGCTGCTAGAGCAAGTCCTGCGAACATCAGCACTACTGCTGCTAAATAAGGAAGTATCCCTATGACTGATTTAGACATTGATTTAAACACTTTCAAAGGATCCTCACTTGTTTTTGAGTGAAAATCCTCTAACACTTCATTCTCCTGTGTCTTAAGGTACTATACCTTATTCTATATCTATTTGTCTTGGTCTTCTTTCCTCAGGTATCTCAACATGAAGGTCTACTGTTAGAATTCCATCTACAAAGGTCGCTTTATCTATTCTTACATCTTCCGATATAGTAAAACTTCTTTTGAATGCTTTTCTAGTAATCCCCCTGTGTAAATATGACTCATCTGCCACATCTCTCAGACTCTTTTCTCCATGAATTGAGAGAACATTTTCAATTCGTTCTACAACTATGTTCTCTTTCTTATAACCCGCAAGTGCAACCTCTATAGTATAGTTGTTGCCTCCGTCTTTTGTTATATTAAATCTTGGATACGAAGTATCTTCGTATGTAGGCATTGAAGCGAACCTTTCGAAAAAACGATCTGCTCCAATCCATGACCTTTGAAGGTCGTGTATTGTTGGTAATTGTACTACCATTTTCTTTCTCCTTAACCCCTTTCGGCGGTTACTACGACTTCCTTTCGGCAAGTCGGTTATTAAAAACCCGTAAACTGACTAAATCTAATCTTCATTGCAAAGTAGTGAGTTTACTTCCAATCCCTCCCCCAGCTGACGCTGGAACTTGAAGAAGTTCATCTGACAAGATGAACTTTCACTATTTATATTATACTAAAAACTTGACCATAAGTCAAGAAAAATTTTTTTAGTCCTCATCTATGGCAATGATACCCTCATGATGAAAGTAATCTATAGCCATACTTATGCCTTCTCTAGTTCCTATTCTATAGGAAGTGTAGGCACACCCTATCATAATTAATACCATTAAAATTAAAAGTTCTTCCTGCATAATATATTTCTCCTATTATTTATATTATAACAAAATTAACCTTTAAAGTCAAGATTTTTTTATAACTTACCTAAAAATACTTCTTGACATTCAAACTTAAATCGTCTATAATATAAGGGAATAAAAAAGATTAAGAAGGAGTCATAGAATATGAGAGGTAAAACACCCGACTGGACACAAAAAGAAGACAGACTTTTAAAGGACTACTATGGCACAATGAAACTACGAGAATTAAGACACATCTTTCCAGATAGAACGGAAAATGCAATCAGAGGTCGGGTTAAAAGACTGCGAAAAAAGGGGTGGAGTTTCGACTCTACTCGGAGATAAAAATGAAAGATAATATACTAGAGTTTACAGGTGAGTATTACACTCGCCAAAAAAGAAGCAAAGAGTTGAATGAAGAACTCTCTGTTCAATTAATAACTGAGCTACAAAAGCTCGGAGTCAATACTAATGACCCACAGTTCGTGTTCGACATGGCATGGGTTGTTAAGTTCCTACAAGTTACATTAGATAACCACTTTGGCATCGCCAATGACTTGGGAAGGCTAATGAAACAAATCACAAAGAATGAGGCAAAGGCATACAATTGACGAGTGTTACGGTAGATAGAAATTTCGAGAGAGCACTTCGTCAGTTTAAGAGGAAAGTGGAGAGATCTGGCAAGTTACAAGTTGTCAGAGATAAGCAATACTATGAAAAGCCTTGCACTAAGCGAAATAGAAAAAAGGCAGCGGGTAGAGCGAGGTGTTTGAAGCGACAAAAATCGCAGCAATTACCACCAGAACCTAGACTACCAGTTCCCAAACTAACTATTGACGCTAAATCTCCGACACCAAAATAGACTTGTGTCAATTCAAACTTAAAACTCTAAGTCAAAAAATTTTTAGATAGTCATAAATGCACTTTATTTATGTTTCTGAGGAACTTCTGTAACAGTTGTACTTTCGACCTGCTCAAAAATGATACTTGCAATATGTTAAAAAGTATGATATAATTATACTAAATCTAGAGACTGACACCGCCAACCAACAATTAATTAAATTAATGTTTCGAGACACGAGAGTAGCTCTCCCTCAGGAGAGATGCTCGAAGTAGTCGAGAAATTACTTTTTAATTTACTTTTGGCAAATAAACAGACCTCTACAATAAGACAATTTTTATACTAAGATTGACTTATTGACTTTAATCAATTACTTCGGAGTACTCCGTTTAAAACAATTGCATGCAACTCCGATATATTAAAGAGGTATAAAAGGAAAATAACTTATTGGATTGGGTATGATTGAAAGGTAAAAGAGTAACTTTTACAAATTTCTCTTAGTATAATCGGTTTTAGCGAGGGTGTTTGTGTGTATTGGTATTTGCGATTTGGCGTCAAGCTTTAGTTGTGTAGCATGTGACCATTCGATATTAGGAGTTATAATAGCAGTAAGTTTGAAGATCCTTAGATCCAATGCAATTTCCATTCTTTGATTTCCGTACATACATAAGTAAGGTCGCCACGCTTCCCAGCCTTTTATATATTCAGAATTTACTTGTCTTATGGCAAGTCCATAGTTATCCAGAGTATTTGGAATTAGAACTATCGGATTTTTAAAACCCTTTTTCTTCACGTCGCGCCGCAGCTCAGGGTATCCTACCTGCTGTTTCCTGCTACCCACAACCTGAAATACATCACTCAGTGATACGATCTGTGGAACTAAGTATTTAGTTCTTAGATTTAAATTACTATCCAACAACTCAACCTTCATTTTTCCACTCCCACTTCTCTCCTTTAAAAAAATTTTTTTCACAATTTTTTAAAAACCTTTTAGGACCTGCTAGAACTTGTTTCTTTGTTACTAGTTCTCTTTCGTACTTCTTAAGATGCTCAATATCATCACTCTCGTCATATTCGGTCGGGTGTATTATTGGTTCTAGCTCATCTTGTAACTGTTCAGACACAGACTTTTCGTCTACATACTTGTATAATCCGTGTCCTAAATATATTTCTTTTCTCTTCATATTACTC
>VTLG01003847.1_pt1 | contig 11237 bp, 16 predicted proteins | sample 4694571 | NCBI WGS metagenome assembly VTLG01 (sample SAMN12604809, study PRJNA352737) | marine metagenome | biome: ENVO:00000447; feature: ENVO:00000209|ENVO:00000569|ENVO:01000036; material: ENVO:00002151; isolation source: viral sequences binned using virsorter ... | reverse complement strand
TAGATGTTGTTATCTTGGATCATTTAACAATAGTTGTTTCTGGTATTAGTGATCTTGATGAGAGAAGAGCTTTAGATGTGGTCTGTACAAAGCTTAGACAGGTGGTTGAATCTACTGGCATAGGTTTGATTATTGTTTCTCATCTGCGAAGACCAGAAGGTAAAGGGCATGAAGAGGGTAACAAGGTTTCTTTGAATCATCTGAGGTCAAGCCATTCAATAGCTCAATTAAGTGACTTGGTAGTGGCCTGTGAAAGAAACCAACAGGGAGATGTAGCTGAAAGAGCAGAACTACAGTTAAGAGTATTGAAAAATAGACACACAGGAATGACAGGACCAGTAGATAAATTATTGTATGACGAGAAGACAGGAAGACTTGTAGTACCATTGGAAACTTACTTCGGAAACTAATGACTTTACTGATTGACGCTGATTGGCTTATCTATTCTTCATGTTGTGCCTGTGAACAGGACATACAGTGGGATAGTAACCTACACACACTTCATGCAGATGAAAGAGATGTGCATGAAATGGTTGATGGTAGGATTGCACATTATCAAACCATTGCCGAAGGCGATAAGAATGTTGTCATGTGCTTTACAGAATATCCAACATTTAGACATACAATATATCCAGAATACAAAGCCAACAGAAAACACAAGAGAAAACCTTTAGGTCTTCGTAAAATTATTGAAGGGGTTAGAGAAAGATATACATCAGAAAGCTATCCAGGTTTAGAGGGTGATGATGTGATGGCTATTCTTGCAACATCTAAAAAATATGACAACCCAATAATAGTTTCAGTAGATAAGGACATGAGATCTGTACCTTGTACCTTACTAGCAGGTGATGACATGGAACTTATAACTAAACGTAAAGCTGATAGACATTGGATGATACAAGCCCTTACAGGGGACAGTACAGATAACTACTTTGGAATAGATAAGGTAGGACCAGTAACAGCAGAAAAAATATTAGGTGAAGCTAAAACACTTGAGCAAATGTGGGAGAAAGTAGTAGCTGCTTATGAAAAAAAGAAATATAACTTTGCTGATGCTGTTCTTAATGCACAGCTTGCAAGAATATTGAGAGATGGAGATTTTGATTTTGACACAGGTGAAGTATCTCTTTGGACTCCATAAAAAACACCAACAACGCAGTAGCATGGGCTGTTGGTATTTCTTAGTTGCCTAGATAAGCATATCAACCTTATCACAGAAATTATATACTGGTATACTTTATTCCATAAATTGACATATACTAAATATAAATCGTTTAATCTATGGCATCTGCAAAACTACCAGTTATAACAGATGAAATAATTTTTGCCCTAGATCAAATCTTCCCTCATCGCCATCCTGATTTGTCTTTATCTGATAGAGAGGTATGGTATAAAGCAGGGCAGCGTTTTGTTGTTGACTTCTTAATTGAAGAACAGAAACGACAAAAGGAAACGATGCTTACTGAATCAATTTTGGAGAACTAATTATGTGTGTCGGAGGACCGCCAAAGCCAAAGCCCTTGCCACCACCAAGGCCAACGGCTCCAATGCCAGAAAAAACTGCAAAAAATGTTGGCAAAGCTCCTACTAAAAAAAAGAAAGGACCTACAGGAACCCCCGCACCTCGTGGTACAAGTTCATTGCAGATTCAGCCTTTAAAATCAGGAAAAAACACGAATTTGAATTTATAAAAAATGGAATACACACAAGGCGGTAAGACTGCTGCTGGCCGATATGAACAGTTGGTCAGTGGCAGATCAACTTATGAAAGAGAAGCTAAAGAATCTTCAAAACTTACCTTGCCAAGTCTTATTCCAGAAACCACATCTGGCACAAGGGCTAGGATTAAAACTCCCTTTCAAGCCCTTGGAGCTAAAGCTGTGAACAGTCTTGCAGCAAAACTTTTACTAACACTATTACCTCCAGGTACTGCATTTTTTAAGTTAGTAATAGATCAACTTAAACTTATGCAAGAAGGGCAAAGTGAAATTCAAAGTGAAATAGATAAGGGTTTAAGAGCATATGAAAATGCTTTGATGGATGAAATAGAAATATCAAATGATCGTGTTGCAATGTTTGAAGCATTAAAACATTTAATAGTAGGTGGTAACGTTCTTTTGTATTTGACAGATAAAGGATTAAAAGTATATCCACTTTCTAAATTTGTATCTAAAAGAGATTCGGTGGGTAATGTTTTAGAAATACTTACAAAAGAAACTATAAATCCTCAAGCTTTACCTCCTGATTTTCTTAATCAAATTAAAGAGAAAGATAATTATGATGAGAAAACAATGGGTGATGAGATTGATATATATACCTCTATTAAAAGAATCGGTGACGATTTTATGTGGCATCAAGAATGTCAAGGAGAAAAGATACCTGGCACTGATGGAAGATCTAAAGTTGATGTCTCTCCCTGGATTCTGCTCAGATGGATTCGGATTGATGGAGAAGATTATGGTCGTGGATATGTTGAAGAGTACCGAGGCGACCTTATATCTTTAGAAGCTTTAACTCAAGCGGTAATAGAAGGTGCTGCTGCTTCTGCAAAAGTTTTATTTCTTGTTAATCCTAATGGTCAGACAAGGGCAGCAACTTTAGCAAAGGCTCCAAATGGAGCAATAAGAGAAGGAAGTGCGGGAGATATTTCTGTGATGCAAGTAGGAAAACAAGGTGACTTTGCTGTTGCACAACAAGCAATGCAACGTATAGAAGCTAGATTAGCAGATGCTTTTCTTATGGCTAGTTCTGTACAAAGACAAGCCGAAAGAGTAACAGCAGCCGAGATAAATCTATTAGCTCAAGAACTTGAGAACTCGCTTGGGGGAACGTACTCTATTCTTTCTCAAGAGTTTCAAATACCATTCCTAAGAAGGCGTATGCACATGATGGTAAGGGCTGGAAAAGTAAAAGCCTTGCCAGAAAAATTAGTAAAGCCTAAGATAGTGACAGGGATTCAAGGTCTTGGCAGGGGTAACGATAGAAATAAACTCATTGAGTTTATCGGTACTGTAGCTCAAGCACTTGGACCAGATGTGATGCGTCAGTTTGTTAACGTGGATGAAGCAGTTAAACGTCTTGCTACTTCTATTGGAATTGACACTACTAATCTGATTAAAACACAAGAGCAAATTGCAGCAGAGCAACAACAAGCTCAACAACAACAGCTTATACAATCTCTTGGACCTGCTGCTTTGGGATCTAAATTACTTGATCCTAAAAACAATGCTCAAGCACAACAACTAACGGAGGAGCTAAATGCCAACCAAGAAGCAGCCTAGGAAAAGAGATGAGAATGGTAAGTTTGTTGCCAAATCACAAGAACCTGTGGTAAAACCTGTAGTAAAAGAACCTGTTGTGGCTAAAGAAACATCAGTAGAAACAAACTCTAAAGATGTAATTACTAGACATGGCAGTACACTACATACAAGTTAATTAAGGATTTATGACTTCATCACAACTAAACGTATCTGAAACACCACCAATGTCTCAAGAAGACTTGGAGACTTTAGCTAAAAATGAAACAGATGAAAATGGTCTAATACTAGGTAAGTTTAAAACTGTTGAAGATTTAGCTGCAAGTTACAAAGAGCTTGAAGGTAAACTTGGTAGCACCGATACTTCAGAAGAAGAAGAAGGAGAAGAAGTTACAGAGGAAAATGAAAGCGAAACAGATTACCATCAAATCTACGGTGATGGGTTGGCTGAAGTATTAGATGAAGTTGGCATTGATCCAGAAGATATTACAAACAGATTTATAGAAAATGGAAATATAAGTGATGACGATTATACAAAACTAGCGGAAGGTGGATTTTCTAGACAAGTTATTGATACTTATTTAGATGGTGTTAGATCCCAAGGCAATGTTGAAGAAATAGCTAGGGGGGAAATTTCAAATATTAAAGAGATTGCAGGTGGAGATCAGGGTTACGAACAAATGAAATCTTGGGCTAATGAAAATTTATCTCAAGATGAAATTACTGCTTTTGATAATTTAACTGCTACAGCATCAGCACCAGCGATTAGACTAGCAGTGCAAGGACTTTATTCTCAATACAGTAATGCTATGGGTATCGAACCAGATTTAGTTTCAGGAAGACCATCAAGTAATGGATTAGCTCCATACAGATCAGCAGCAGAAGTTACTGCTGCTATGAGTGATCCACGTTACGGAAAAGATATGACTTACACAGGAACAGTTCAAGAAAAGTTGCGTGGAAGCGATGTCTTTAGAAGATCTAGATAATGGCTAAACCTACAAACCCAAAGCTTTATGCAAGAATAAAAGCAAAGGTTAAAAGAACTGTTAAGAAGTGGCCTTCTGCTTATGCAAGTGGACAGCTTGTAAGGCAATATAAAGCTGCTGGAGGAGGCTACTCATAATTATGGCTTTATCTGACAAACAAAAAAAGAATCTTGATAAAACTGGTGATGGTAAAATTACTAGAGAAGACCTTATGATTCTTCGTGCAAAAAAGAAAAAGAAGAATGGCAAAACTTACACTTAATCAAATGAGAACTCTGAAGAAACATTCAGAGCATCATTCTAAGAAGCACATGGATATGATGAAGAAGCTTATGCGTGAAGGTTCTTCATTCAAGGCTGCACATAACAAAGCACAAAAACAAGTAGGCAAATGAGTCTTGATAGATGGTTCAAAGAAAAGTGGGTTGATGTCAAAACAGGCAAGAAATGTGGCCGAGGTAAGAATGAGAAAGGCAGACCTTACCCTGCTTGCAGACCATCCGTAAAAGTTAGTAAGAAGACACCAAAAACTACAAGTGAAATGAGTAAAGAAGAAAAAGAAAAATTTAAAAAAGAAAAGACAGGTCCAAAAAATATTACCTACCAACACAGAAAAAAAGATAAAGAAAGAAAAAAGTTAAGACTTGCATAAAGGTGTTATATTTTAAGTAGCTTACATTTTTTATGTCTGTATCTTTTACCAAGGAGGATAAAGACCCTAGAGGTGGTCTTACTCCTACAGGTCGAAAAAAATACAAACGTGAAACTGGTGGAAATCTAGAGCCACCTGTCACTAAAAAGACAGGTCTTTCTCCTCGCCAAAAAGCCAGAAGAAAATCTTTCTGTGCAAGAATGGAAGGAAATGAAGGACCAATAAAAAAAGATGGCAAGCTGACTCGCAAAGGTCTTGCATTACGCAGATGGCAATGTGGGTCTGTAAAAACAGAAAAGCGAAAATCTTAATATCAAAAGTGCCTGATGCGTCAGATACCACTTTAGAGAACAGACAGTAGCGAAGTAAGTTTCTAAAATTTAATTCATTCAATCCAAAGGTTTTTAAAAAATGAGTAATGCTACGGTATCTCGCCTTGGTTTGGTCGATAATACAGGAACAGACTTTGACGCTCTGTTTCTGAAAGTGTTCAGTGGAGAGGTGCTAACTGCGTTCACACGCAATAACATCTTCAACGATCAACTTCATTCTACTCGTACTATAACCTCAGGCAAATCGGCACAATTTCCAGTTTTAGGCACTGCCACTGCTTCCTATCATACGCCTGGAAATTTATTGACAGGGGGCAACCAAATCAGACATGGTGAGCGTTTGATTTCAATAGACGACCTATTAATAGCGGACGTTTTTGTTAGTCGGCTCGAGGAATTGAAGAATCATTATGACGTTAGGGCAGCTTACGCTGATGAACTCGGCAAGGCTCTAGCTAAAACATACGATTCTAATGTCGCAAAAATGATTGCAAATGCGAGTCGTGCATCTTCAACACTTACAGGTATTGCAGGTGGACTTACCTTAACTCTTGGTTCTGGTAATACTGCTTCAGCAAACGTATCTGGTGATGAGATAGCTGCTGCTATCTATGACATAGCTCAAGCATTTGACGAGCGTGACATTCCTCCAACAGATCGCTTCTGTGTATTACCACCTGCTGAGTACTACAAACTTGCTGAGTCTGCTACAAGAACAGTAGATGTTGACTTCAACCCTGGTGGTAATGGTTCGTTTGCTTCTGGTAAAATCCAGCAAGTTGCAGGTATTCCTGTGATGATGAGCAACAACATACCTCAATCAAACGTCAGCAGCAATCCAAGCGGTGCAAACAACACCTACTCAGGTGACGATAGTAAAACTATTGGGCTTGTTTTCCACAAATCAGCAGTTGGAACTGTCAAATTAATGGACATGACAACTGAGATAACAGGAAATGAGTATGCAACGATGTACCAAGGAACATTGCTCGTTGCGAAGTACGCACTTGGGCATGGAATCCTAAGACCAGAGTGTGCAGCTACTATTAAGTTATCTGCTTCTTAACACTTCTTAATTTCAATTTATAAGGTATCTTATTATTAGATACCTTTTTTTTTATTATGTATCATTCATCTAAACCATCTAACAAGAAAAAAAAGAAAAGTGTTAGAGACACACTAAAACTTAAAGACAAAGGGTAATCATTATGTTAAATAAATTATTTGGTAAAAAGAAAAACAAAAAAACTAAATTGATGGATTTAAACGGCCAAGAGTTTATTGATGCTTACAATAAGCAAATGACAGATACAGGTAAAACAACGCTTGCCGAAAAAGCTAAGTTTAGTAGACTAAGAGCTAAACAAAGAGAAAAAGCATACAACATGGAGTATTGATTTATGGCTGTAGCTGCTTCCACAAAACTTGAAAGTGTAAATATAATGTTGTCTGCAATAGGAGAATCTCCTATTAACACATTATCTGAAACAACTGGTACAACTTTTGACAATACAGTTTTACCTGTAGATGCTCAAATGGCTCTTGATGTTTTACAAGAACAAAACAGAGCTGTACAAAGTGAAGGTTGGAGTTTTAATACAGAAATTGATGTAACTTTACTTAGAAGTAATGTAACTAAAGAAGTTATTTTACCAACTGACGTTTTAAGAGTTGACCCAAATATTCATCAACACCCTTCAGTAGATGCAATACAGCGTGGGCTAAAAATGTATGACAGATTAAATAATACTTTTTCATTTGATAACGATTTAGTTTGTACAATTGTTTATTTTAGAGAATTTAATGAGATACCAGAACCAGCAAGATACTATATAACTGTAAAAGCAGCTCGTGTTTTTGTTGATAGATTAGTAAGTGATGGTGGCCTAAGAGGTTTTACACAACAAGACGAAGCTAGAGCTAGGGCTGTATTAATGGAAACAGATTTATCTAATGCGGATCATAATCTACTTAGAGGTGATCCTTCTCTAACAAATGTTTTTGATACTTATTCTCCAGCAAACGTATTAATTAGATAGCTATGGCTCTAATTTCTAGGTCAATACCCACCTTACTTAGAGGTATATCACAATCTTCTGATGCCACAAAAAAACCCGATCATGCCTTAATACAAGATAATGCTAATAGTGATCCAGTATTAGGTCTTACAAAGCGTTCTGGTTCGCAGTTTGTATCTAATTTAATTAGTGGTGAATTAAGTTTAGGCGATATAAAAGTACATATGATAAATAGAGATGCAACAGAAAGATATGTTGTTATTTTTAGTTCTACAAAAGTAAGAGTTTTTGAGTTAGATGGTACAGAAAAGACTGTTGTTCCTAATAAATATTATGACAGTAATACTTCAACCGTAAAAGAAGACTATAGATATTTATCTTGCACAAGTCCACAATCAGAAATTAAAACAATAACTATTGCTGACTTTACTTTTGTTGTAAATACAAGTGTTACTGCTGTAATGGATTCAACTTTATCTCCTGGTACAGAAACACAAGCAATAGTATTTTTCAATCAAGTATCTGACAAGACAACATATTCAGTAACAGTAGATGGAACAACAGCAACCAAAGATACGTCTTCAGACAACCCACTTAGTACATCTACCGTAGCGACAGCAATTAAAACAAGCTTAGATAGCAGCCTTACTGGATTTACTATTGCTGTAAACGGCCCTGTTCTTCATATAAAGAAAAATGACGGTTCTGATTTTTCAATAGATTCTACTGATACTCAAGGTAATTCACAAATAACAACTGTAAAAAATTCAGTACAACAATTTACTGATTTACCTACAGTTTCTCCTAATGGTATGGTTGTAGAAATTAAGGGTGATGAGTCTACTAATTTTGATAATTACTATGTCAGATTCACAACTAATAATGGAGGGGCATTTGAAGAAGGCCAATGGGAAGAAACAGTTGCACCAGGAATAAATTTTAAATTTGATTACGATACAATGCCTCATGTTTTAATAAGGCAAGCTGATGGTAATTTTAGATTTGCAAGAGTAGATGGAAGGTCATATGCACTAACTCATTCAACATCAGGTACTTATTCGCAATCAGGTACTACTGTAACAGTTACTTCTAATGGTCATGGTTTAGCCGTTGGTAGTCTCGTAGATGTAAAAATTACATCAGGGTCAGGTGTTGATGGTACTTTTACAATAACAAGTGTTACTGCAAATACATTTGTATATACTGCGGTAGATAGCTTATCAACTAGTGGTAGCGTAAGTCATGCTGTTCCAAACTATACTCTTCCAGTATGGGGAGAAAGAATTTGTGGAGATTTAGATTCTTCTTTAAATCCTTCTTTTATTGGTAATAAAATTAATAACGTATTTTTCTTTAGAAATAGACTTGGTTTTTTAGCTAATGATAATGTAATCCTTTCAACTGTTTCTAAGTTTTTTACTTTTTTTCCAGAGACAGTATTAACAGTTATAGATAGTGATCCAATTGACGTTGCTGCATCTCACACTAAAGTTGCTATTTTAAAAAATGCTATAAATATGGGAGAAAAATTAATATTATTTTCAGAACAAACGCAATTTGTTTTAAGCAGTTCGTCAGATTCTCTAACACCTAAAACAGCTAACGTGCTTGTCGCAACAGAATTTGAAAGCAGTGAACGTGCAACTCCTGTTGGTGCTGGTAATTCTATTTATTATTTAACAAACAAAGGAGGTTTTGCTGGTGTAAGAGAATATGTTACTCAGTCAGGGGCAGAAGTTAGAGAGGCTGCAAACATTACGATTCATGTACCAAAATTAATTCCTAGTGATATTTATAAAATTGTTGTTTCTACAAATGAAGATATATTAATTTTACTAGGGTCTACAAATCCAAATAAGTTGTATGTAAATAAATGGCTATATGGCAATGACGGGAAAAAATTACTTAACGCATGGTTTACATATACTTTTGCAACTGACAGACATATTAAAAATATAGATTTTATAGGAACAGATTTATTTGTAGTTACTGAAGATGCACCTGAAGATGGTTTTGCATCAGAATATAATTTAGAAAAAATACCTTTTGAACCAAATTTTACAGAGCCAAATTCTACTTATGAATATCGGTTAGATAGGAAAGTAACAGAATCAACTGCTGGAGTATCTGTTGCTTATAACACTACTAATGCTCTTTCAACAATAACAATGCCTTTTAGGCTTGATAAACAAATGAATGTTGTGACAAGGGATTTACTACCTGCTGAACACGCAACTTATACTACTACGACTTCTAATAATATAGTTACAATTACAAAAACTAATCATGGCTTTGTTACTGATGAACAAGTTGAAGTTGTTTTACCGTCATCAGATATTACCAATTTTGCAGATTTAACTGTAGAAACAATTGCTGAATATGTAGCACAAGGAGGAAATACAGGTATTACAGGTTTGTTTATTATAACTAAAGTTGATAACAATACTTTTACTCTTGTTAGTCCATCTAATTTAGGAAGTAATACAAATATTATTTGTACGGTAAGAGAATCTAGCTATGTAACTACTTTTAAAAATGAAAAAATAACTACATCTCCTGGGCAGCTAATACTTTCTGGTAATCTAGTTGGTGGTAACAAAAACATAGAAACGGCTGGTGACATTAGACACGCTAAATTTATTGTTGGTGAACCTTATGAAATGCACTATAGGTTTGCCAATCAACGTCTTACTGAATCTCCAGGTCAAGGAAGTGAATTAATTAGCGGAAGATTACAATTAAAACATTTTTACATTAAATTTGAAGATACTGGATTTATGAAAGTTGAAGTTACTCCTGACAACAATACAACTTCAACATATGAATTGACTACAATAGTGGGTACAGATGAAAGTATTATTGGATCGACTACTTTAGATACTGGCACTTTTAAAGTTCCAATAATGAGTAGAGCGGACAGAGTTATAATAGATGTAAAAAATTCTACACATTTACCTACAAATTTAACAAGTGCTGAATATGAAGCTAATTTTCACATGAGGTCAGCTAGAAGATAATGGGATATTTAAGAAAAGCAAAATTAAAAGATCTTAACCATGTTGTAAAAAACTTAAGGGTTATGGATAAAATTGAAGTTTTTTATCAAACAGGACAAAAGCCAGAAAATGCAATAAGACTTTCTTATTTATACACCAAAGAAAATATGGCAATAGCTGATGATGATGACAATCCTATAGGTCTATGTGGTGTTGTTTCTGATGGTTGTATATGGATGGTTGCTACAGATGATTTGTTTGTAAATAAAAAATATAGAATACAACTTATAAGACAAGGCAGAGAATGGGTAGATAGTCTGTTGAAAAATTATAATTTGTTATACAATATGGTATATGCAGAGAATGATTCTGCTATAAAGTGGTTAAGGTGTTTAGGGTTTACATTTATTGATTACCACGCAGAATATGGAGAACATAGTAAACCTTTTTACGAATTTATGAGGATTGCCTAAATGTGTGCAGCATTACCAGCTTTAGGAGCAGTTACTCCATTGTTTTTTGGAAGCTTAGCAATTCAAGGCGCACAAATGGTTGCACAAAATAGACTAGCATCACGAACTGCTACCGCTCAATACGCAGCAGCGAGAAGGTCAGCAGAATCAGCAGAACAATCTTTTGCACAACAACAAGAAGGATTAGGGGCAAATCTAAAAGAAACAAGAGCTTCTCAAGCACAAAAAAGATTAGCTGCATCAATACAAGGAAGACAAGCTCAAGGAAAGGTTGCTGCTGCGGAAGGGGTTGCTGGTAATTTAAGTAGCTTATTATCAAGAGATGCGGTTTTACCATCTGCTAATTTAAAAAATTCAATAGATCAATCTGTAGCATCAGCAGAAGGTCAATTTAGAAGGCAAGCACTTGGTCTTACAGCACAAAGAGATAGTAGACTTAATGCTGCAACAGATATGCAAAACCAAGCTTACAATACTGCCAAAGCAAATAGTAGTGGCATATTTGATTTCTTGGGTGCTG
>VTLG01001501.1_pt1 | contig 11237 bp, 19 predicted proteins | sample 4694571 | NCBI WGS metagenome assembly VTLG01 (sample SAMN12604809, study PRJNA352737) | marine metagenome | biome: ENVO:00000447; feature: ENVO:00000209|ENVO:00000569|ENVO:01000036; material: ENVO:00002151; isolation source: viral sequences binned using virsorter ... | reverse complement strand
AAGTAGAAATTCGTGAGATAGAAAAAGTCGATCAAGATTTGTCTGTTATGCAGACTCTCTGGCTCACCTACGACAAGTTCGAAGAGCTAGTGGAAAGCCTGCCTCGACCGACATGGTGGTACGCCCACGAATCAACTTAAATCAGCGACAAGTTACATTCGTAGCGATAAGATGTAGGAAGCAAAACTCCTACAGATTTGCATTAAACCCTCGCCCTTCGGGGCGGGGGTTTTCCCTTTTTCGGGACAAGCTCCAAACCATAGGCATGAGCCGTAACACAGGAGCACTGGGCTGGGCCATCACAACCGCAGCCGTAGTCGGCTACGACCTCTGGGCCATCCTGACTAAACACCAAACGATGTCAGCATGGTTCGGTAGGCAACTCGCTAACCCTTGTCGTCGAGGTGTACTCGCCTTTGTGTGGGGGCTCCTGACTTGGCATCTTTTTGGAGATGGCAAGTACGATCCGCTCAGTTTCACGTCACGCGAAGTTGGACACAGAATAACGTGACATCTTAGAACATTGTGTGTACCTTTGTTTTTAGAAGGAAGGGAACACGGTGTCCACAAGAGCAGAACGAAAAGACAGAGAGCTAGCGGCCAGCCAAGATCGCAAGGCAGCGAGCAAAGCAGCTAAGGGCACAAAGACGGCCATGCAGCACAACATTAAAAACCTCAACGAAGCGGACTCGTGGACCCTGAAAGAAAAGGTGCTGCTCTACCCGCATCTTGACTGGACTGACAAGCAGCGCAAAGCAGCGGGGCTGTAATGGGCACCTCGACAGCATTCAACTTCTTCGTGTTCATAGGTATGCCAATGATCGCTCTCCTATCTGGATACGGAGTCGGCTTCACCCACGGCAAACAATCAGTAATGGAACGAGTCCGCCCACCAAAAATCTTTGGGCCTTGGTGCGACATCTGCAAAGAGAACTTCTCACCCATCGAACGGCAGCAAGCTCATGTTCACGCGCGAGGCTACGTTCACGAATCCTGTTGCGACCCGATCAAATGTATTGGCGTCGTTGACCTCGACAAAGACGAGTTGCTTCCTCCGTCTGGCCGTTCCCTCTGGGCGGAGGAAGCAGCATGAACTCAAATCAGCACGTCATCCTTGGCGACCTCGCAATCGAAAAAGGAATTCTCCTTCGCAAGCTCGCAGACATCGAAGAACGCATCGCGCAAGCCCACGCAATGTTTGTACTTGAAGAAGCTGACGAGGGCATGATCGAGCTACCAGACAACGTGCTCCAGCTACCAACAGGGCTCAACCTGCACCCCTCACAGCAATAAACGCGATACCCTTGAAAGGCGTGCCAAGGCTCTGAGCAATCAAGCGGCACACGAGAGGGTTCCCAGCAATGATTTGGGTGACACAGCCGAGGCGAAAGCCGAGGTTGGAAGGTCAGTGCTGACTGACCTTAGGTCGGGGGTTCAATTCCCCTCGATCACCCCAATCTAGTTCTCTCTCGGATCAGAGCCTGATTTGAGAGGGAACTAGTAATTATGTCTGCTTGTTTGGAAAAAAGTTCGACGGATCAATTTCGTGAGCTTTCTGAGGAGTATCTCCTTTATTTGAAGGAGATGAAGCATCGAGCCAAAACGACGTTAAATACGAAAGCATTTATGTTGGAGTCGTGGCGTAAGTATTGCGACCTGAACAACATTGATTATTTGTATCCGTCGTCGATGGATATTCAAATGTTTTCTAAGCGGCCTTGTCGTGTTGGCGGTGGAGGAATTAAGGAGCGTTCTGCTTCGTCGCAGCGGAATAGTTTGTTTGCGTTGAAAGGTTTTTTTGGTTGGTTGACGGATTGGAAAGATTTTGAATCTGATCCGTCTAGGCGAACTGAGGCTGTGGCGCAGAAGCCGCCTGATACTGAGCAGTACCTTCCGTTGGATTTATTTTATGATCTGCCGCTTACCACTTTTGAGGATGTTCGGTTGCGGTTCGCTTTGGGTTTGGGCTGGTTCGTTGGGTTGCGGCGAAGCGAGATTGCGAGATTGCAATGTAAGGATCTTCAGGGTGAGATGTTGTCGATTGCTCGGTCTAAAACTGGGGAGGGGGTTTCCCGAAAGGTTGATCGTTTTCCTTGGTTGCAGGTGAGCGCTTTTTTGGCTGACGACCATGATCGGTTGGGGTTTCCTGGGTCGGAGTTTCGGGATCACTGGGTGAAGCTGATGACTGAGCGAGTACGTCAGGGAGATCCGACAGATTCGTTAATTCCAGATTTGACGAAGAAGTCGATTACGAAATTGGAGCCCGAAGGCGACCATGTTGAGTATCTGTATAAGAATGCGTTTGGGTCGAAGAATGGGTTGCCGTTTACCCCACATCAGCTCCGTCATTCTTTTGGAAACAACATGATGATGTTGGCCGATGTTGAACGTCGGCCAACTGAGCCTCAGCTAAAGGAACTCATGGGTCACGAGAAACTTGACACTCTTATTAAGTGGTATTGCAACCCGATGAGGGCTTATAAGGCTGTACTTGATTCCGAGATGTCACGCGAGGTAACGAAACTATGACTAAGATGCGCCCGTTCAGAAAAATTGAAGGGAACAAGGATATGGATGTAGGAGTTCGCCCTCATCCAGCAAAGGTGCTGGGAGAGCAGGTGCGGCTGATGCAGGTTGCTAAAGGGCACACTGATGCTGATGCGGCGAAAGCGTTAGACGTGCGTTGGGGCACGTACGTTCGGATTATTCGTGGCGTTTGTGATCATCGTCAGCATTTGCCTGCGATTTCTAGTTATCTGGAAACTCCGCTGCAAGTGTTGGAGATGCGATTGGCTAATCAGTCCGATGGTGAGAAGCAGATTGTTGCTGAGAAGATGGAACGCTCGCTGGTGAGTTATCGGGCGATGCACGAACGAGGTCACCAACGACGGGCGATTAATCGTAGGGCGTTGGAACGCATGAAAGCTGAGGAGGGTTGGAATGCTAAATCGCGTTAAAACACGAGAATTAGAGAACGAACTAACTCGCCTCGAAGATGTCATGTGGGAAGACATCAAGCAGGAAACTGATTTGTTGGTTGAGTTGTTTAGTGTCGAGAAGCGAGGCTCTATCGAACAGGTCTGCTTCCTCGAAGACACTGATCAGATTCTGTGGACCAACATCATTTTGACGGAGGCCCACAGTGACAAACTGCGGAACGGAAAATTATTTATTGATGACGTTGGCGGCAGTCGCCCGCACGCAAGCGTTGAAGGACAGCGGATACCTGAAGATAGGGACTCGGTAGCTGTTTGCTATGAGGGTACGCAGGTGCGGCATGACGGTAATACCGAGAATGGTTACCGTGCCGTGTACCTGTTGAGGTACCAAGAAAATGTTATTTGGGCTTGGACGATTCCTGTAGCTGACGAAAACTTTGAGGCTATTTCTCATCGTTGTCAGCGCCTGAATGAATTGTCTGACCAGTTCGAAACAGATGCGAGATCGATACCTCGGGACACATCTCAGTTGACGCACGATGTGAAAATGTTGGCTGACGTTGTTGGTGCGTTCATCGAGGCGTATCAGTCTGACATTCGCAGCATTGTTGAAGAGCCTGCAATGCGGGAGGATGACTTAAATCAGCTTCGCCGTCTGATAGCAAATATCACAGGGAGCGTGATTGATTATGAGTAAAAAGAACGTTGACAAGATGAACGATCAAGAGGTTGTGGCTTACGCCATTGAGCTTTATGACAAAGTTGTTCCTGTCGCAGAAATCATGGAAATCACTGGCATTACCAGAACTCGCTTATACAACAATTTGCGCAGGCGAGGTGAGTCACCTAACCGTCAGGTATCGACGGTTAAGGCTGCGGCTGATAAGCAGACTGCTTTCTATAAAGAGGAAGCGGATCGCGCTCGCGAGGAAGTTGGTGCTTTGAAGTACCAGATTTCGTTGCTTGAAGCCAAGATTGACAAACTCAGCGATACGAACGCGGAGCTTAATAAGAGAATGAAGATGTCGAACGCTGACAAAATTATTAAAGCAAGTACATCTCCATCTTCGATTACGGTGCCAGCCAAGAGAAGAGCAGCTAAGAAATAGTTTTCCAGCTCCCCTAAGCGTTGAATATCCCTCCGCACCAAGCGGGGGGATATTTCTTTTTGTGTCGAGTACAAAAGGGTATCCACCACAAAACGTGACATCGCGTTACACTTGATATCCAAGCGCTCGCAGCCAAGCCTTTGAGGGCTTGGCGATAGCGATCGCGATCGCGATCGCGTAGGAGTGAAGTGGAATATCGAACAAGACGCAAATCAGTTGAACATCTAGTCGTTATCAGCTTTGACGAGCTAGCTGAGTTAGCTGAAATCGAAGACGCTCCAGTTCGCGTAAATGTTATTCAAAATGATGATGCGGTGTACTTGTCATGGGTGAGCGATGTTTCGTGACACTGTGTACTCGCTGTCCTACCTCGCGAGAAGAATGTGATCATGCAAACGATATCCCCTAGTCTTCCTCGCCACGTTCACAAGTTCCGTCAGAGCTTTTTGAACCAATTCAATAAGTGTCCTGAAGCTGCACGCCGTAGCCACCTTGGCATGGGCAAGGATCGGAACACTTCCGATCTGGTGCGTGGCAACGCTGTGCATGGTGCCATCGAAACCTACGGTTTCGCTTGGCAGGAAGGCTACGAAGCGGAGCTTGAAGAGATCCTCCAGTGGGGCAAGGAAGAGTTCGCTAATTTTTCTTCGGAAGACAACATCGAGTGGAAGCAGCCGTTCGAGAAGACTGAAGCTCAGGTTCAAAAGAACATCGAGGTTTGGTATGAGGAAGTTCTTCCTCTGCTGCGGAAACCTATTTCGATAGAAGAAAAGTTTAATCTCCTTTTCTACGAAGATGATCAACGCCAGATCTATCTGACGGGCACTCCCGACTGGGTGCAACTGTCAGAAGACGGTCAAGTAGAAGTCGTTGATTGGAAGAACCCGAAGGCGGAGCCTCGGGATCTTTGGATCGAAGATCGTTCGAATCTACAAGCAGCGGTGTACTCGTGGGCCTTGTCCGCAGAATCGTTCACGCTGTACTACCTGCATTGGAACGAATCTAAATATCGCGACACGGGAAAAGACAAACCTAACTACACGGTTCGTCGCATCCCGCGTCACATAGAGAACGAGCCTGCGTTGCAGGAACTCGTAATCAGTGCGGCCATCAGTTTGGAGGCGAATCTGCCTGCTCTCCCCCAACAATGGGATAGCTGGTTTTGCTCTCCGCAATGGTGTCCGCATTGGTCGGAATGCCGAGGGAAACACCTCGGTGAAGTCCCGTTTTGGGAAAGCAAACAATAGGAGGCCATATGGCTAATAACGATTACAACCCCACGGTGGGTTTGATACAGACAGCAGCGCAAGTTGCTGGTCGAGTACATGCAGGCGAAGGCGACATCGAGAAATGGCATGGTTCTTTCGAAACCATTCTTTCGTTGCTGCAAGAAGAAGTTGGAGGAGGCGGCAATGCGGACTCCAAAAGCGTTGCAACTAGTCCTGCACCAGTTCCCGCAAGCGGAAATAGTCCATCTGTAGCTCCGCCGCCGCCCGCACCAAATTCAGTGCAGGGCAATGGTCGCCCATCGAAGCAAGACACGTTGAACTTCATGGCGCAAAACCCAGGTTTAGTTTTCTATAACCCTGAGAACAAAGACAAAGGCTGGGCTGTTCTGAAGGTCATGGATAAGGCTGGCGCACCATACGCGAAATGTGGTGTGTGGTTCGATAGCGGAATCAAATCGTTTGTTGCCCACGATGGACAAACGTATGAGTACGACACCAGCGAAGATGCTGTTGCCGCTGTTGGGCAAATGGTTCAAGCTGCGAGTGCAGCAGCTTGATGGACGGGTCAGTGCCTCTTCTTAGTGACGAGGACATCGCAGCGAGGGTTGCCTCCCTAAGCAATCAACAGCATTCGGATAACGGCTCTTCTGATTCGGGCCCATTATCCGAAGCAAACTCTCCTGCGACCGCTCCGCCCCTTAGAGCGGCTGACCCTGAATCGATAGTTTCACCCACCGCTGATGCGATTCGGCGGTGGGTGGACTACGCCTCTAATCCCGAGTCACGTTGGCAAACGGGATACAGAAGGATAGATGTCCTCACCCGAGGACTAGGGCGAGGAGAACTCGCCCAAATAGTTGGCCGCTCACACAGCGGCAAATCACAATTTCTTTATAACTGCATCGTCAAATCGTTATTGAACAACCCCGACTTTCGATGCGTAATTTTCTCACCTGACGAACCATCCGAACTAGTCATCGCAAAGTTGTACTCGATCATGTTTAACGTCGATGGATCAAAAGTGGAAGAGCAGCTACGAGCCGCTGACGCCAGCCTCGTCGATCACATGACCCAACTCGGAGAATCAGGCGGCCTGTTCGACAAGCTCAGAATCTATGACGGTTCCCCCACATGGAACCTCATGCAAGACGTAGTAGAAGAAGCAGAAGAATACTGGGGCCAACCCGCCACACTCTGCATGGTTGACTACCTCGAACTGTTACGAGGCGACGGTCGCTCCCGATCGAGCGAGAACGCAAACGTATCTTCGTTAGCGCAAGGATTGAAACGCTGGTCTAAAGATGTAGACCTTCCAGTCGTTTTCGTTCATCAGTCAGGTCGAGGCTCAGGCGACCGAGGAAAACCTGCTGGCATTTCCGCTGGCCGTTACGGCGGCGAAGCCGAATCCATGTTCATTTACGAAGTGTGGCGTGAACGAGAAAACACCAGCCACACAGGAGAGATGGCGCGCTACCACGAAGAGTCTTTGTCGGTAGCTCTATGGAAAAACAAGCGACCTCCTGGCCGCCTTGAACAATTCGAATTTCACATTGATCCGAACTCAGGATTAATTAGCGAGTACGCACAACATTTGGCGCCATGAACATCGACCATGTACTCGTCCGAGACTTTGCGCTCCTCCACCAAGGAGGCGCTACCGCCGACGCTGGCGATAGTTTCCGCCCCCGCAAAGACGGCGCTGGGAAACCAACAGGTTTCCAAGGTCACGCTTTCGAACTCGCAATCCAAGAACATCTCTACCATGATTCGCCGCTTGGCATTTACCCCTTAATTCCAAGCGACCCGCCGACGGTCTGGTTCGGGCTTATCGACTGGGACGCCCCCAGAGATCCTGAGCCAGAACGTCAGGCGGCCAACGTGACCGCCGCCCTCAAACATTTCGGGGTCACCGCATTTACAGAAGTATCACGAAATAAGGGTTTCCATCTTTGGATCTATGCGCAGGAACCAATCTGCGCGCAGTTGATGAGAAACGCTTTGATTGCCGCATGTCAGCTAGCTGACTCCCCGATCTTAGAGGTTTACCCCAAACAGGTTGCTCTGACGGGTAAAGGATTCGGAAACGGTATCCGTCTTCCGTATCCGTCCTCTGCTGAGGAGGGGCGGCAAATCATTCGCCTTGGCTCATGGACCTTAACGGTCCAAGAGTTCATTAAAGAAGCTATGGCTTCGAGAGTTTCCAAAGAGAAACTCGAACAGATAGCAGCTCTGTTACCTTCACCAACTTTGCCGCCGTCACCTGTGGTGCGGCGAAGACGATCCGACATGGACAAGTTGCCTGTGCCAGTACAAGAAATGTTGGAGTACGGGCCGCTCGGTGATGACAGGTCAGCTTCGCTGTTCACGTTTGCTTGCCATTTAGCTGGGCATGGCGAACCTAAAGAATCTGCGTTGCCGCTCATGATGCAGTTCGATGAGCGGTGGCTTCAAAAGTTTTCTACCCGAGCGGACAGAGACGTTCGCCTCGATGAGATGTTCGACAAAGCAGTCCAAGAAGTTTCTTACTCGCAACCATCTCTATATAGGAAGGAGCAGCCGTGAGCCCTGAAGACGGCTACTTCATTTATGTCCAAGGAAAACCAAAAACGAAGGACAGACCGCGCGTCACCAAGAACGGCACGTTCACACCCAAAGCAACTTTGGATTACGAGCAGTGCGTCCGAGACACTTGGGAACAGGCAGGACATCCGACCCTTGACGGTCCGTTGGGAGTTCGCATCATCTACAGCAAAGACGGTGCAGCAATCTGGGTATACGAACTCGATGAAGCTGAAGAAAAAATTTGGGCCGCTGACATCGACAACTTAATGAAATGCACTCTGGACGGTTTGCAAACAAAGGGAAACATCGGAGCGTACGTCAACGACTCTTCGGTGAGGCAGGTTGACGCTATAAAGCTGTGAGCGGGTTCTCGACCCTGCCGTTCAATGATCGTTGGAACGGTGGATGGGCCGCAGAAGCTGAAGAAAACTTTGTACGTCTATACGGAAACGACCAGTCGTATCCTTTGCGATTCGGTTTAGATCGACCGCCGCAATCATGGGGAGTTGGGCGACTACCTCCAGTAGTTCGCCACTCTCCCGACTATCTACTGCCATCAGCATTCGTTGAGGTCCAAGGATTTGGACCGAAAGGCATTCTGCTGAAGCTCGGCAAATTAACAGAGCTAGCGAAATGGGATGCCATGCATCCCGTCTGGTTCTGGCTGTGGAGCCGACCGAAACAGGAAGGGTTATGGATGCCGCTTGATGCGGCATTTGAACTATGGGATCGCCAAGAAGGACGTATTGAACGACTCGATACGAACAATGGCACTTCAAGGGGAAAAGCTGCGTTGAGGGTCACCTCAACAAAACTTCCTTGGGGTGTCTTCGATGCGCCGTGTTGAGGTTCAACCGCACTGGGCTAAATCGTTTCCTCGTAACCCGCTCGAAGACTGGTGGCTTCCTCGCACGAGCGGCGCAGGCGAACTCGATGACGAACCCACGCCCGAAGAACGAGAAGCGCTGATGAACGCTGTTGCGGCTTGCATAGAAAACGCAGTCCTCGACGAAATCGATCAGGCTGTACTCGAAACAATCCTGCTTGCTCAATGCTCACTGCGATGGGCCTCCGACATGACAGGCATACCAAAGACAACTGTTGCTCGTCGTCGAGATGGACTCATCGAACGACTCAAAGAATGTTTAAGCAACGAACCCGCAGTAGCTGAGTACCTCGACAGGCATCTCTAATGTGGATTTACTTATGGTTACTGCTCGACTGGTGTGGCTTTCACGCTGAACCACCTCACTCAGAAATCCCTGCGGTCGTCGAAGAATATTTTGCTGAAGAAACGTCGAGGGCTCTTGGAGTTTTTTGGTGTGAGTCGCTTCATAAACCGCGAGCTGTATCGCACACCAACGATTTTGGTATCGCACAAGTGAACTCGGATTATTGGGCGAGTATCTATAAAGATATTTGGCATCTCAAATTCGAGATCGAACCTAACATTCGTATGGCTTACGACATCTGGGAATGGGGCGAGTACAAATGGGGAGATGGTTGGTTGCTTTGGACTTGTGGCCGTTACTAGTCGTTGAACGGATCGCAAGCCTCGTCAACAAAGTTAAAGAAGTGGGACAGCCAAGAAGCGACGTAGCTTCCTGCGGACATGTCGCCGTCTCTGGCGTCATCCCAAGCAGTCATTAGGTCAGCGATCTCTTCAGGAGAGAAAACGAGAAGAACGCCAAGCACGTCGTCTTCGTCGTTCTCTCTGTTGAAAATCCATTTGGCGTGCGTGCCGTCGAGTAGCGAGAACTCTTGCCAGTTCTTAACTATCTCTTCTTCGATCTCTTTCTCTATTAGGGAGCCGCCCTCTGATAGCCACTCTTCCCATTGGGCGTCGAGATCGTCGGACATGACTATCGAGCCAAACGTGCTTTAGCAAGAGTCTTAAGAGCGGAGATACCAGCAGCAGCGAACGCAGTAGCAGCAGCAGAAAGACTGCTGATGTCAGTTACCACGATGACAGCTAACGCTGACTGAAGCCCAGTCCAAAGACTGCGTTCCAGCCAATCTCCCCAATCAAATGACTTTTCGCTTGTAGACATATGTTTCACTTTCCAAATGGACGCCCGTTAAAGCGTTGATTAGCTAAGTTCGTTTCACGCAGCGTCTTCGCTACGCCCTTCGGTGAGTTGTCGGGCTTCTCCTCGACAACCACTGGTGTCTCTTCTTCAGGCATCAAATAACGCATTCCATGTTCGGACGCCAACGACGCCATCGACTTTCAAATATTGCATTTGACGTTGAAAGCGGCGGGTCCGATATGCCGTGACCTTGCCCATCACTCCGTCAATTTTTCCTGGGTCGTGTCCACGTTCTTTCAAACGTGTCTGGACCGCCCTGACTGCCTCGCCACGAGAACGACGTTTCCTACTCAAAGGACGATGCGCTACTTCCTTGGCAAGTTCAGCTAACCGATCACCTTTATCCAGTGACAATGGAAGATCGCCTTTGATCTTCATTCCCCCAACAAGCCAGTTGGATAACACGTCGCCTGGACAGGTTGTTTGGCCGAGGTCCCGATGCGGTTTTACCCAAAGTTTGTTGTCGTATCGCTTCTGGATATGAGCGACTAGATCTTTAATAGATTGCAGGGCTTCTGGTGGGACATCCCGTCCCCCAAAGCCCGTATAACAAATTGACTCGGTTCGGCTGTTCCAGCCCCGAGTTGCGCCTGTCGCCATTCCAATAGGACGACCCTCATAAATGACGCCTTGCTCATCGACCAACCAGCCGTACGCAATGCCCGTGTAAGCGGGCTTCGAGAGATGGTACGCCTCGTACGCTTTGACGGCTGCTACGCCCTTAGGAGGGTTTAGAACGCCGCTGTGGTGCAGGACGATTCCTTGCACCTTTCGTGGGTTCAAAGCACGGAATTTGCCTCTGGCTGGCTGCGCGCCCCAATCGGAGCGATAAACGATCTTCACTACCCATTATCGAGGGGTGTCCCAAAAAGAGTGACTTGACAAGAATGATAAAATGTCTTGTGACATCACAAATTGGTGTTTCAGCAACCATGACTGTAGGAGTTTGCTTGCTGACCATTTCATTACCGAAAGGTCAAATAAATGCCCACAAGGCAAGATGCAAAGAACATAAAGAAAAACAAAAAAATGATGGATCAATGGATGATCGAGCGATACGAGCGAGGTCATCGATACTGGACTGAATATCGGGTCGAAGGGAAATTGCCGCTTTATCGTGGCCGACGATTTCGTGTCCAAGGAGTCAGCGGCTGGTGGGTGTTCACCTACGCAGGCAAAGACAAAGGTGGCGACTACCTCGAATGCTATGGGCCGTTCACAAAGAACTCAACCAGAAGTTCTGGTAGCAGTCATTCGTTTTGCCCAACCCGAGTGTTGAAGGTCGAGCGCAGGATCTGGGCACCGCCT
>VTLG01004986.1_pt1 | contig 11239 bp, 16 predicted proteins | sample 4694571 | NCBI WGS metagenome assembly VTLG01 (sample SAMN12604809, study PRJNA352737) | marine metagenome | biome: ENVO:00000447; feature: ENVO:00000209|ENVO:00000569|ENVO:01000036; material: ENVO:00002151; isolation source: viral sequences binned using virsorter ... | reverse complement strand
AAGTTATACCTTGTCATTATAAATTGGAGTACCAAGAGTGGGCAGATTTCGGAACTGGATCAGGTAGACCTGAAAACATTTACGATGCAAACTCTGACATACTTTCAAAAACTAAAAACGAAATGGGAAAAGACAGATTAGATAATGGAAACTATATCTTAACTGTTGGACAACATTACGTTTTAATTAGAGACGGTAATTCTACAGAGAATGCTTTAATATCTATGAGTTCATCTCAAGGTAAAGTAAGCAGAAAATGGAACTCAATGATGATGTCCATTACTCTCGATGGAAAAAATGGTCCATATACACCGCCATCTTTTAGTCATAAGTATAGACTAACATCTGTTTTAAACTCAGGCAAAGGTAATCAATGGTATGGTTACAATGTCACTAAGGTTGGTCCTATTGAAGAACCAGCTTTATATGAGCGAGCTAAAAAGTTTTACACTAGTTTAGCTAGCAAATAGTGTGAATAGTAGGCGGTCGACGGAGACGGAGGCCGCCTATGCCTAGGAAAATTTATGACAGAAGAAGTAAAAAAATTTAAAGGTATATTTGAGGGTTTAGAGTCTGCTTATGGACAAACTGTAAAAACGGATCAGTTTGATGAAAGAGGTAAACATAAGACTAAATCTTTTACAGTTTCTAAACCTCCCATAGACAGTCTTTGGAAAGATCATTTAAATGGAAAAGATCCTGCATTAGGTATAGTTCCAATTAACAAAGAAAATAAATGTAAGTGGGGATGCATTGACGTTGATGAATATCCATTAGATCATATAAAAATTATTAAGAAATTAAAACAAAAAGGAGTTGATTCAACTATTGTCTTTAGATCAAAATCTGGAGGCGCTCACATATTTTTATTTACAAAAAATTTTATACCTGCAATTACCATGCGTGAAAAATTAAAAACTATTGCAGCAGCTTTAGGTTATTCAAAATCAGAAATATTTCCAAAACAAGATTATATTAGAGTAGATAGAGGAGATACTGGAAGTTTTTTAAATCTTCCTTATCACGGAAATGGATCAACAGTTAGATATGCATTTGATGATGAAGGAAAATCTTTAACATTGGAAGAATTTTATAATTTTTATAATAAGAAAGTCCTTACAGAAGAAAAATTTTCAGAAATAAAAGTAAAAAACGCAGAAGATAAAAATGATGACTTTAAAGGAATGCCTCCTTGTCTAGTTACTTTATTAACAGAAGGTGTTGGTAAGGGAAGTAGAAATGATTGTATGTACAATGTCGGTGTATATTTGAAAAAAAGATATACTGAAAATGATGAGTGGAAGAAACATATGCATTTATATAATGAAAAATATATGAGTCCTTCTTTAGAGTCTCATGAAATGGATCGAAGTATAGAGTCAGTAGGTAAAAAAGATTATCAATATAAATGTAATCAAGCACCAATAGAAGCACATTGCGATGCGAAACTATGTGTTAAAAGAGAATTTGGTGTAGGAGATAATGTTCCTGCTCCAGAAATAAAAGATTTAAAAAGATATATGTCGGACCCTCCAGTTTATTTCGTCAACATTGACGGAAAAACAGTTGAAGTAGATAGTGCAACATTACATGATCCAGAAAAATTTTCAATTGCATGTATGGATCAAATTGGAATGCCTATGATGCCAATTTCAAAAAGTATTTGGAGAAGACTTTTAATAAAATTATTTTCAGGTTTAGAAGAAGTAGCTGCACCTGAATCTACTAAATTAGTTACACAATTAAAAGATTTAGTAACAGATTTTATTAGTAAAGTCCCAGGCAAAGAAATGAAAGATATAAAAAGAGGAATTTCTTATACAGATGAAAATAACACTACATACTTTAAACTAACTAGTTTTTGGAATTATCTTATTAAGAGCAGGTCCTGGCAAGAAAAAACATACCCAAAAAATAAAACTGTTCGTTTATTACAACAGATATTTAGAGCAGAAGAGGGTTTTCCTAAAGTAGATGGTAAAACTATTAGATGCATTATTATTAAAAAAGTAGATTTAGAAAGCATAACTCCTACGCAGCACGAAGTTAAAAAGGAACCATGGCAGAGGTAGAGAGGACATTAATATTTGGACCACCAGGAACTGGTAAAACTCATACTTTAATAGAAAAAATAAAACATGAAATAGATGTTAATAAAATTGACCCTAAAAAAATAGTTTACATAACTTTTAACAAAGATTTAGCTGATAAAGGAGCAGAAAGAATAAAAAATGATACTGGTTTTGAACTTGAATTTGCAGGAACTATGCATGCTTTAGGTGTTAAAATACTTGGATTAGATACAAATACAAGATTACTTAAAGGTAAAAAATGGGGAGAATTTAAAACATGGAGTAAACGTTGGATATCTCAAAACTTTGATGAGGTACATTATGAAGAAGGATATGTTGAGTCAAAAAATGAATATTTAAAAATTTTAAATTACAGCAGGCAAAAAGAAATAAGTATTATAGAGGCTATTATAGAATTAGACAAGCAACACAATCCTAGACTAGAACCAAGTTTAATTGAACAATTAGAAACTGATTTAGAAACTTTTAAAGAAAAGAAAGAAATGTTTGAATTTGTTGACATGATAAAACATGTCGTACTTTCTAAAAATGAATCCAAAATTCCAAACATAGATGTTATATTTTTAGACGAAGCTCAAGATTTAACTCCTTTATTATGGAAAATGTTTTTCCATTTAGAAAAAAGATGTAAAAAATCTTATATAGCAGGGGATGATGATCAATCTTTATATGATTTTTTAGGAGCTGATCCTGGTATTTTTATAAATTTAGAAGGTAAGAAAGAATATTTAAAAAAATCTCGTAGGGTACCAAGATTAATACACGAACAAGCTTCTTTAATTTTAAAAAATATTTCAGAAAGAGAAGAAAAATATTGGGGACCTAAAGAAGAGGAAGGTAAACTTTTTACTGATATACTTATAGAAGAAATAGATTTTTCAAAAGAAGAATGGATGATACTAGGTTGTACAAATGACTTAATAAAAAATGCAGAAGATATTTTAAGGCAAAGAGGTTTTAGATTTAAATCTAAAAACTATGAATTTAAAAATGATGAAAAGGCATATAATATATGGACAAAATTGAAAAACGAAGAATTTATATCTGAAAAAGATGCAAAATTTTTATATAAAAATTATTTAAGAGTTGGAAAAGGTCATGTTGAAAGAGGTGCAAAAAAACTAATAGGAGTAGGAGAAATTGACATATACACTCTTCAAGCAGAACATGGTTTAGTATTTAAAGGAGAATGGGAGGGATTAAACTTTTCTGATGAAGCAAAGGATGCTTTAAAATCGTTTATAAAAAAAGGAGAAGATTTAACACAAGAACCTAGAATAGAAGTTTGTACTGTACATAGAGCAAAAGGAAGAGAATGTCAGAATGTTGTTTTATATATGGATTATGGAACAGAGAAACAAGGAGTAGGTTTAGTAAGAAAATACTCTGAATATCCTGATAGAGTTCATAGAAGATTTTATGTTGGTACAACTAGAGCTAAAGAAAATTTATATATTTTAAGAAATTTAACCAATTATTATTACACGATAGGAGAACAAATAGCAACATGACACATCCTTATGCTGAAAGTAGAAAACGAGCTAGAAAAAAATGGAGACAAAGTCCTAGAGGTAAAGCATGGGATGCTGCATATAATCGCAGACCAGAAGTTAAAGAGAGAAAAAAAGAGTATAACATTAATAGGATAATTAAGGAGTTAGCTAATGAAAGAAAAAATATATAAAAAGCAGGTAGGCGGGGATCACTATAAATCTATGGTCATTCAGCCATCAGAATTTATTAACAGAAATAATATTCCGTTTGCAGAGGGTAATGCAATAAAATATTTGTGTCGTCACAAACAAAAAAATCAGAAAGAAGATTTACTAAAAGCAAAACATTATATTGACATGGCAATCGATAGAGACTATCCTGAAGAAGTGAAAGAAGAAAAAAATAACTCTTGGGGAATCGTTAAAAATGTTTAAACCTGAAACGGAATGGAATTCTCCAGAAGAATTTAAAGATTTAAGTAAATATCCTTATATTGCAATAGATTTAGAGACTAAAGACCCTCATTTAAAATCTAAAGGTTCCGGTTCAATAGTTGGAGATGGAGAAATAGTTGGAATTGCTGTAGCTGTAGAAGGATGGTCCGGTTATTATTCATTTGGACACCAACAAGGAAATTTCTTTGATGAAAGAAGTGTTATGCGTTGGATTAAAGATGTATGTGCTTTACCTTGTACTAAAATATTTCACAATGCAATGTATGACGTATGTTGGTTAAGAGCTTACGGAGTAAAAATAAATGGCCACATTATAGACACAATGGTAATGGCTTCTTTATTAGATGAAAATAGACAAAGTTATTCTTTAAATGCATTATCTTATTTAGAATTAGGAGAAACAAAAGAAGAATCTGTTTTAAAAGATGTTGCAGATAGAAGTGGTGTTGATTCCAAAGCAGAACTGTGGAAACTTCCAGCCATGGCTGTTGGAGCTTATGCAGAAAAAGATGCAGAACTTACTTTAAAATTATTTAAATTATTTTCACAAAAAATAAAAAATGAAAAATTAGAACAAATATTTAATCTTGAAACCCAATTATTTCCTTGCCTCGTCGATATGCGTTTTTTAGGCGTGCGTGTAGACGTAGAAGCAGCTCACAAATTAAAAGACAAATTAGCTGCAGAAGAAAAAGAATTATTACAAAAGATAAAAATAGAAACACAAGTAGATGTCCAAATATGGGCGGCAAGGAGTATTGCGCAAGTTTTTGAAAAGCTTCGCCTACCTTACAAGCGCACCGAAAAAACAGATTCTCCTTCATTTACAAAAAATTTTCTTTCTACTCATACTAATCCAATAGTTAAACATATAGCAAAGGCTAGAGAAATAAACAAGGCACATACTACATTTATTGACACAATAATTAAATATCAACACAGAGGTAGAATTCATGCAGATATTAATCCAATTAGATCTGATAGTGGGGGAACTATAACTGGAAGATTTTCATATTCAAATCCAAATCTTCAGCAAATTCCAGCGAGAAACAAGCAGCTAGGACCATTAATTAGATCTTTATTTATTCCTGAAAGAGATCATATTTGGGGATGCTTTGACTATTCACAACAAGAACCAAGACTAGTAGTTCATTTTGCAGCCGAAAGTGAAGCTATAAATAATGATTCAGTTAAAGATATTGTACATAGATTTAAAGAAAATAAAGTTGACTTTCATGGAGTAGTTGCAGACATGGCGGACATACCTAGGGAACAAGCTAAAACAATTAATCTAGGATTATTCTATGGGATGGGTAAGGCAAAACTACAAGCTGAATTAGGTCTAGAGACAAGAGAAGAAGCTGAAAAACTTTTTGAAAAATATCATAATAGTGTTCCTTTTGTTCAAGATTTAATGAATTCAACATCAAGAGATGCTTCTAATAAAGGTGAAATACAAACTATATTAGGTAGAGTATGTAGATTTGATAAATGGGAAGAGAGCGCTTACACACCTGGAAGATTAAAAGTTCCTATGACATGGGAAGAAGCTCATAGTAAATACGGAGATAGGATACGAAGAGCTTTTACATATAAAGCTTTAAATAAATTAATACAAGGATCAGCCGCAGATATGACAAAGAAAGCTATGTTGGATTTATATAATGAAAAAATTATACCACATATACAAATTCATGATGAGCTAGACTTATCTGTAGAATCAGATAAACAAGCTAAAAAAATTATTGATATTATGCAAAATGCTGTTAAGTTACACATTCCCAATAAAGTAGACTATGAGTCTGGAAAAAATTGGGGAGATATTTACGATTAATCAGGAGGAAACTATGGAAATAGTAAACAACATAATTGCAAGGGTTAAGTCCGATAGAAAAGTACAAATTGGTGTAGCCGTTGCTATCATTATCATTATAGCTCTAATTAGTTAATATATGATAAATGGCTTATTTAAATGCAAACATTCCTGTGACTTATGCACAGATCAGGAGAGAATATCTCTACGATCTTAAAGCACATCATGGGGAAGCTGAAGACTGCATTATATTTGGCCTCGCATCTATTACAGGACGTCCTATCCTCTTTCATGCTATTATGGAGAACGGTGCTGTGTTCTATCGTCTCCCTATTTCAGCGTTTATTCAAAGAGGATTTGATGTCAAAGAAGTACCTAAACGTAGACTTGATGAGCTGGAGCTGTGGAACTGCTTTAGTTATTATCCTGCTATTTCTTCTTACGATATCCTAGACGGACAATCCGGAAAATATTTTGGTAAAGACAAAAAAACTTATGCTGGTGCGTATCTTTTTACTGTTGACTGGGCGCATCCAGAGAGTAATATAGTAGATACAGATCATTCTGAAATTCCGCACGAACATAAGTGCGCTCATATACTTGCCTTAGACGATGGCAATTATGCGGCTCAGCCAAACAATCGAATCATATGGGACATACCATCTTTCACTGTAAAAGATGAAATTCCTGACTGGAAGGTTCAAACTTCAGAGTGGAATGTAGAAGACTCTCGTAAATGGAGAACAGAAAATACAGATAACTTTTTTTACGAAATTGAGGAGAAAAAAGATGAGTAAATGTAAAAATTGCCAATGCGACTGTCACTGCAAAGAAGCCCTTCATGGTCATCATTATGATGGTGATCTTTGTACTTGTGATAATTGCGCATGTAAAAATAATAAAAACAGAGCGGAAGATTCAACTTATGAAAATAATGGGGGTCTTGTTATTGACGACACTGAGGAATGTGAATCGTGTCAATAGGGGATAAGATGAATTATTATTTTACAGGAACATTAATTATATTAATGTGTCTTTTAGCTTTTTGTGCAGGACCCGCTCAAGCAGGTTCTACGCAAACAAATACATCAGGATCTAATACAGCAATTGAAGGTGGATACACATCAACTGCTACAACTACATATCAATCAGGTTCTGAGTCTACATCAACAACTAATAATACTACAAACTCAGATATAAGATCTTCACCACCATCAGCTTCTGCACCATCTTATAATTCTATGACACAAGATGTTTGCGCTGTAGGTGTGTCTGCAGGAGTACAAACTTTTGGATTAGGTATATCTGGTGGAAAACATGTAATAGATAAAAATTGTGAAAGATTAAAACTAGCTAGAATACTAAATGACTTTGGTATGAAAGTTGCAGCTGTAGCTATACTTTGTCAAGATGAGCGCGTGTTTGAATCAATGATACAAGCTGGTACTCCATGTCCAATTGATGGCAAAATAGGTAAAGAAGCTAAAAAATTATGGTCTAAATATGATCACGAAAGACCAGATTATGATATTTATGTAAAACGTATGAAAGCTAGAGAAAAAAAAGAAAAAGCGTTAGCTAAAAAAATAGCTCTTGAAGAAAAAAGAATAGCTAAGGAACAAGCTAAAATAACAAAAGAATTTGAGACAATAGAATTAGACACTACTTTTGATAAAAAAGTACAAGAAAAAATTAAAAAGAAAATAGAATGGAGTAATCCTAAATAATGCCAAGACCTGTACGAAAATGGATAGTTAGATTAAGAATGTGGTGGGCAGATGTTCGTGGTCATCATGGTAAACGATGGGACTATGAACCATCAGAACATTATATGAAAAGGAAAAAATGATTTGGTTAACAATATTTATAGGAGCTAATGTATATGCGTACTTTGCTATTAATCGTTTTGCTGACAATATTAACCCTTACAACTTCAGCAGAAGAAATAACAACAGGTAATTTACTTCCCAATGCAGGAGATGGAGTAGATTGGAACTCTAGTTCTACGGATCAAATTAATCCTGGTAGCTCTGGTTATGTATCTAACAACGATACAATGAATGGATTTACAGTTACGTGTCCAACTTCTCAATCAAATTGTGGTTATAAACATAACGTAGGTGGAGATTTTGAAGTTACTGGTACTGCAACAATAACTAAAAACGACATTGCTCTAACTAACACTAATCGTACTCAGGACATGTTAGACAATGGTATTACTCTTAATAACTACATAGACATTGCAAATTGTGACCATGAAGCTGGAAATTGTGAAGGCGACACCGGAAATACAGATTCACACACTATAACCATTCAATTAAAAGACCCAAGTGGCACGGTATTATCAACTACAACTCAAACAAGAACAGATATAGATGGGTTTAAAGGAAACTGTAATGGATATCCAACATCTTCCTCTGCAGGTGTTTCAGCTAATTGTGGTCAATACAATGACAAAGTTATTTATAATAACACAGGATCTAACAAAGTAGATTGGTCCTGGAGCGGTACTGATAATAATACAGGTACAGCAAGTAGAGGTGGACCTAATCTTTTAGGTGCCAAACTTACAATGACTTATGATAACACTGTACTAGATACAGAGACATCAACAGCTTTAGACGATGTTGAAGATACCTTAGGAGATTTACAAGAAGAAGTTTTTGAAGATATGGAAGAATTTATTTTTGAAGAAGAGACTTTTACTTTTAATGAAGAAACTCAATTTGAAATGGAAACAGAAATGGAAACTTTTACATTTGCAGAAGAGTTTGTTGAAGAATTCTTTGATGAAATGTTTATGGAAGATTCATTCTTTATGGAAATGGAAGATGAAGGTATGTCATTTGAAGATGGTCCAATGATTGTATTTGCAGATGAAGAAATGATGGAGGAAATATATGAAGAATCAAACGAAATCGTTGCAACATTCTTACCAATGGTTTCTGAAGAAGAGGAAGTATTTAATGAAGAAGAATCGTTCGTTGAGGATGATGGACCCATATTCATGGAATCAACCGAGGGAGGAGAAACTTTTAGTACAGAAACTTTTCAAGAAGAAGAAATAATAGAAGAAAAACCTGAAATGGCTGAAACATTTGAAGAAGAATCTACTATGACAGAAGAGCCTACTGAAATGGCTGAAGAAGAAGTAATGGAAGAAGAAAACACTGAAATGGCTGAAGAAGAAGCTATTGAAGAAGAGCCTACTCAGATGGTACAAGCAACTAATGAAGAAGAAAAAGAAGAAGTTAAAGAAGAGAAACCTGATAGCGAGTCTCCTAAAAAGTCCGCTGTTCAGACTAAGAAGCTTGCCAAACAAAAAAAGATACAACAGAAAAAAGCTATCGTCAAAAATCTTGCCAGAATAATGGATAAGGTTGACAAAGACATTAAAGATATATCTAAAAATTTAGCCGTCAAGAATATCATAAAAATGGAAGCTATGACAAGTGAACAAGCATCATTAAATGCATACGCAAATACAGCGTTTTATAAGCCAAAAAACATATATTTAAACCAATTAAATATCTTCGATAATAGGCAAATATACCCAAATACTAATCTTGCAAGTTATGTCCAAAATGATAAGATAGATATCAAAGCTAGAAAACTTAATGAAATAAATATTAAGAAACAAAAGCTTTTGATGGAACTGGAGGCATTAAAAAATGGGTAAACTTAAAGACCAACTCGCAGGAATAGCAGCTTTAATTGCAGCGATCGTTGCAATTGGTGGTGGTTTCGTTAAGTATGGAGAAATTACAACTAAATTAGCTGAAATAGAAGGTAGATCAACTACAGATTATTCTGCACAAATAGCAGTTCTTGAAGAAAAAGTTTCTGCATTAAGTGAAGAACATGGTCATACTAAAATGCTAGTTAATTCTAAAGAAATAGAATTATTAAAAGTTCAAATAGAAGAGATTAAGGTTTCTACGTCAAATCCATTATCACAATAATATGAAAAAAATACTATTTATAATAGCGTTATTCGCTTTAAGCTCATGCTCAATAGGGCCTAAATGCACATACACGCAAGAAGGAACAAAGATTTCATCTTGGATCTGGTTTACAAAAGAAGTACCAGCTGACCTAGATAAAATGAATTGTAACTAATGGCACTTAAAATTTCAGAAGAAGCAGCTGTACAAATGCCAATGAAAACGGTAGCTTCGTTGATCGCGCTCGTCGCGATTGGTACCTGGGCTTACTTCGGTATCATTGAGACTCAAAACCGACTTTCCACTCAAGTAGAATTAATGCAAAAAGATTTAGTTGAAAACACAGCATTTAGAATAGGCTGGCCTCGGGGTACTTTAGGAAGTCTTCCGGCCGATTCCGAACAATTTATGCTTATTGAAGAATTGTATAAACAAGTAGAAAAATTACAGGAACAACAAGAAGCTGGAATTCATAATGAAGTTATGATAAGATTTTTAGATGAACAAGTAAAAAAACTACAATCAGATGTAGAAAAACTTAAAGATTCTAATAGAGAAATACATTATAAAAACGGTAACGGAGGATAAAATTTTGGAAGAGATTGTAATAGCGCTGTTGATGATAGTCAATCAGGAAATCAAGGAACATCGAATACAACCTTCAATGTCTGCCTGCCTGAAAGGTAAGAGGGTGGCCGAACGTGAATCTAAAAGTCATATACAGTATCAATGCATCAAGTCATTGGCTGAAACAGAAATATATTTAGGAGAAAAAAGTATTGTTAAATTAATACTAAAATAGGGGGAGCTATGCAATTAAGTAAACATTTTAAATTAGAAGAAATGACTAAGTCAATGACCGCTACACGTAAAGGCATTGATAACTCACCTGGAGCAGGTGATATTAAAAATTTAGAGAACGTATGCTATGAAATATTAGAACCAGTTCGTGCACACTTTGATAAACCAATAACTATTACATCGGGCTACAGGTCTGAGGCGCTGTGTGAAGCGATCGGCAGCAAAAAGACTTCGCAGCACGCACGTGGCCAGGCCGTCGATTTCGAAATAGCAGGTGTACCAAATATTAAGACAGCTTACTGGATACAAAATAACGTAGATTTTGACCAACTGATACTCGAGTTTTACAAAAAAGACGACCCCGCAGGGGGCTGGGTGCACGTGAGCTACAACGAAGCTGGTGCAAATAGAAAACAAGTTCTGACTTATGACGGAAAAACTTACGAAAATGGTTTACCGGATATGAAATGGTCAGGAGGGAAGGTAGTAGGATGAGAGCATTTTTAAAAGAGATAAGAAAATTTGTTAATAACCATCAAGGGTATATACTTTTAGCAATACTTATTTTATTAGTATTAAAGTGAAAAATTTTTTTCAAAAAACTAAATTTGAACCAGATATAACACACGGTGTATGTCC
>VTLG01017180.1_pt1 | contig 11240 bp, 3 predicted proteins | sample 4694571 | NCBI WGS metagenome assembly VTLG01 (sample SAMN12604809, study PRJNA352737) | marine metagenome | biome: ENVO:00000447; feature: ENVO:00000209|ENVO:00000569|ENVO:01000036; material: ENVO:00002151; isolation source: viral sequences binned using virsorter ... | reverse complement strand
AGCTGATGACGTACCACTAGATGAATCAACAATATTTACTTTACCAATACACCAAAGAAGTAAGAACTTTACTTTACGAGTCTTCAACGACTCACCATTTCCCGTCTCTCTGAACTCGATGATGTGGGAAGGAAACTACTCACCGAGATTTTATAGGAGGACTTAAGATATGGATCCAGGAACCGCTTTAGCCGTTAGTGCAGGTATAAATTTTATTGGCGGCATATTTGGTCGTAAATCAGCCAAGTCAGCAAAGAACAAAGAGGAAGCATTCTTAAAGAAGAAGTACGACGAGTACGATCTACCCTTATGGGGAATGCAAAAAGATCGTCTTATTGCTGATAGAGATGAATTAATCAGAAGTATTAAATTAAAGCAAGCTAATGAATTAAAACTAGCTGCTTTTAAAGATAAGAATAATCTCCGTAACTATCAACAACAGTTAAAGATTAGAGGTTATGAAATAGATCAGCAAAATAGATTATTTCAAAAGTCTGAGCGTTTGTATGGACAATCTATACAACAAGCCAATGAACAGGCTGCTAGACAAATGCAAGAGACTAAACAGCAATTTGCATTTCAAAATGAAGATAGGATAATTGAAAGCATACAAAAGAAAGGAGAATTATCAGTTACCTCTCAAACAGGTAGAAGTGCAGTTAAAGCCGCACAAGCTGATTTATATGATAATGGTAGGCAAGTAGCTATATTAACTGAATCATTAATTAGTGCAGATAGGAACACCCGATCTCAACTAAAGGACTTCTATAGGAAGGCAGATGCACAACGGATGCTAAGACCAGAGGCACCACCAAAACCACTTAAACCACTTGCTACTCCAGTAGCTGACTATGAAATGCCTAGAGCATTACAAGACTTTGACTTTGGACCAAAACCTATTAAAGGTGTTTCAGCTATACAAGTTCCTAGTTTTGGAAGTGTATTAGCTAGTGCAGCTGGTGCAGGTTTTAGTGCTTTCTCAGCATCTACTGCAGGTACAACTAGCTTTAAAACGCCTAATTACGGTGGCTCATATATACATCAAACACCTAGCCCAACTTGGGGAGTTACATAACTATTAAAAACAAATGGCAAAAGTAAAATTCCAAGGGTACGCCATTGGAAAAGGCTTTAGCAATATTGACCCAGGATACTCAGCACTTTCTAGGTTACGGGAAAAGCAAAATCAAGATCTAGCTAACCTGAAACAAGAACAGAAACAACAGAGACAAAGGGATTTACAAGCTGAAGCCGACCTCGAAAGAGTCATGAGAGCAGAGGAGGCTAATCGTAAGGAAATCTACATTGAAGATAAGGTACTTTCTACACGTGAAAAAGCACTCCAAAACAACAGGAATCAAGCAGTTCAGAACAATAATGCTGAACTAAAAAAGATAGAACAACAAGGCGAAGATCTTCAAAAAATAATAGGTTTTAGTAAAAAGGCTTTTGAGGATTATCAACAAATCCAAAAGAAGAATTGGGATGCTACTGCTAGAGATTCATATAACTACTATATGACTCATGGAACCACCCTTGAAGATCAAATAAGACAAGACATAGCAGAGGATGAGTTATTTAAACAAGGTGCAAACTTTGAGGAAATAGCTGATCGTATGCGTCAAGAAGGCTATACAAATGAAGAGGTAAATTATGTACGTCATAAGAATAGTGCTTCTGACTATGGACGCTTAAAGGCTTACTCAGTACAGGCAGGTCAGAATTGGCTTCCTTTTGCTCGGTCTGAGTTGGCTCGGATGGGTATTACTGATAGGAATGAACAAGAAGCTGCTTTAGATGCTCTAAGAATTAAGTATTTACAAGGTCATAATCTTTATGGAATTAGCTCTGATTTCTTAGAACCAATGTTCCAAAGGATGAGGGCTGGTACATCTAACTTGCTTGCAAATACTCAGTTAAGAGAAGATATTCAATTCACTCAAAAGAGAACAGCTGAAGCAAATGAAGTTTTAGCTACTTTTAAATCACCTGATTCATTAACGAATTTCTACTTAGCCAAAACCAGAGAGATAAATCCAAAGACAGGTACTTTCTTCACACCATCTGAAGCAAAGCAACTTACCTTTGATGAACTAGGTAATATCGATAGATATACTGATGCAGAAGTTGTAAATTTACTCCAGAACACTAAACTTTTAAATCAAAATAGTACATGGGCTAAAGCTAATCAGCAACAGCTTTTTGACCTTTTAGATCAACGTAGGATCAATAAAGAAAATAGAGAAAAAAATACTGCAGCTTTAGTAAAACAAAAGAAAGAAGAGATCCTTAGAGATAAAAGAGAGTTCTTCAAAGATCCAACTAAATGGAATGGGGATAGAAGAGTTGGATTAAAGCTGATGTCAGAGATGAAAGCTCAGGGTTTTACTGATGATGAATTAGCTGAATTTTTACCATACCTAGATCAAAGTGTCCAAGGTAGAGCTGATGGAGATCAATGGAGAAAGATAATTAATGATGCAGCAGAAAATGGAACTCTTACAACTGAAGACTTAGCAAGTCCTTATGTCCCTAAAGATCTAAAAGATAAGTACATAACGCAAGCAAGAGAGAATGATGCTTTATTTGAAACTGTAGATTTTAAAGATGTTAATCAAGACCTTGGTGGTTATTTACGAGCATCATTAAAAGAATTTGATTTAGAAACCTCATTACATCCTAGTTTTGCTAAAGCTAAACGAAAGGCTGAACTTATTTTTAGAAAAGAGTTCAAAGCTAATGGTGGTGACTATGCAAAGGCAATGGAGAAAGTTGAAAAACTTATAGAAATTGGTAAGGGAGATGCAAATAATGAGGGTAGAGGTGTGTTCAGAGTTATCACAGCAGACATGCTTAAACCAGGGATGGGTACTCAATCCTTCTTTGCAACTTTCACTCCAGGGTCTCATAAAGATGCACCTAAAGTTTTAAATACATCTGATTTTATAGAGAGAGATAAAGTAGTTAAAAAACTACAAGATGATCCTAGAAAATTAGATACTGAATTATTAATTCATCCAGAAAGACTAAAAGAGATAGCTACTCAAATAAAAGAAGGTAAGAGTTATCGTCTCCCTGAAGTTTTCTTTGATATATCAAAAGCTAATCCAAATGTATTTGGTAGTCCTACAGATATATGGCAAAGGCAATTAAAAGTTGCTGTTGATAAAAGTCTTCTTGAGAAGATGGATCTTAAAGTAGAGGATTTTAGGTACACATTATTTAGAGATGTATCAGACCCTACAGCTCAAAAGATGATTAACAATATTAGAACAAAAGGTGAGTTCTTACAGACTTTACAGGTAGTGAGAAACCCATCATCAACAAGAGATCCAAGGTTTATGTCTAATACAGTTAGACGGAAATTGTCAGTTCCATCAGTTTTAGAAACAGTAATTACAAGGGAACAAATGAAAGCAGATGATGACTATGAATACAAAGTTGAGGAGTTTGGTCTAGGAGACTTTATGCCATCTGGAGGTTATTATGGATAACGAAGATATATTAGAACAACAAACTATCCTTCAAGAAAGAAGGAAAGAGATGGCTCAGGAAGAGCTACAGAAATTATCAGAAGGTCATTCTTATAACACACCTGATACTGCATTAGGTCAGCCAACTCCAGAGGATATAGATTCTAAAGTAATTGAAAGAGCTGGCCAAGTTAAACAAGAAACACCTGTAGGACAACAACCAGAACCACCTGAACCACAAGAGACACCAGTACCAGAGGAGAAAAAACCTAAACATCTACTTGATTTCCATAGTGATATGGAATTAGATATGAACCCAAATACATGGGCTTATTTAGGGACAATGGGTGCATTAGACGTACCTTTTGACGTTGTTGGTCTTCTTCCTGGTTTAGGTTTCGTTGATGATAAGTGGGATGAAATAACAAAGAATAATCATGAGGGTGCTCGTAAATTTAGAGCAGCTGCAAGTGTGATTCTTCCTACTATTCTTACGGCTGGAGCTTATGGAAAGTTTATAGGAGCATCAAAATTACCAGCGTTAACTAAAGCTGTAGCTAATGTAGGTGGTGTAGGTGCAATTAATGGGGCTATAGCTAGTATTAGTGACTTTGGTGAAAACCCTGAGAATAGATTTCTAACAAGTCCACAAAACTTTAAACGACTACAAGAATTTTTCCCTGAGATATTTGGTCCTCAAGGTAGATACCCAATATCTGATGATTTAACAAGGATAGATGGTATTGATCCTGAACTTAATAGGTTATTAGTTGGTATTGATGAGACTATTTTAAGTGGTATAGGAGATGTTATTGGTTATGCCTTTAATGCCTCTAAACCTCTTCTATGGAAATTCAAACCTTTAAACAAAAGAGCTAAGAACTTTAAGAGAGCAAATCAGCTTCAATATATGGAGCGTGATACTAAAAATACTATTGCTGATATAGATGCAGTATTAGGGAGTGGGACTGTAGGTGAAGAACAAACTAAAAATCTACTTGCTAAGAAAGCTCAATTAATAGATCAGGTAACAAAGACAGGTTATTCGGAAGCTACTGGCAACCCTGCTGAATCTATCATCAGAGATAAGCAAAGATCACGTCAGGCATATAGAGATAATAGAGCACTTAAAAAACTGCAAGAGGAATCAATTAAAGATACCAAAGCAACTCAGGCAGTATCTATGTTAAAAGGTATGTCTGAGGAAGAGATGATGAAACTTCCAAAAGATGTTTTATTAAAAGAAGTAAGAAATCTTGGATTGAATGCCTCTGATGAACAACTTGCAAAATTAGGTCTAGATAGAGATTATTTTAAGCCAAAGGGATTTGATCCTGATATAACTCCAACACTTGCTAGTGAAACCAAACAAACTGACAAGGCATTTATTCCTGGTGCAGCTGTAAGAAACACATTAGATGTAACAGCACAAGAGATGGGTGAGCATTCAAGAAATGCTGTACCTACTGCACCTTATACAGAGGCTATGAGAGAAAAAGGGTTAGTCCTTGGTAAATCTCATTATATGGTTGCTGATATAGCTAAGAAGGTAAGAGAATCTGGTAAATATGCTGACTTCCAAGATAAATGGAGATCAGGTGTTAGATCACAAGCTGCATGGAATATCTATGAAAGGATAATGAAGCCTGGTACAGGTGAGCAGTTAGCACAAGTATTGAGTGATCCAAAGTACCTAAGAAAAGAAACACTACTCAATGAAGTATTGGGTGATGCTGAAGTTCAATACTTAAACCCACAAGCTACTGAAGCTGCAGCTGTAGCTATTAGTGACTTGTTAGATGTTTATTTAGGAAGAGAAACTCAGGAGACTTCAGCTAGGGTTATGTCTACCCTTGGCAAGGAGATCTCAGCCATCTCTAATGCCTCTGTAAGCTTCAAAGGCTTAATGGATGATGATGTTGTATTCAAGAACATTATGGACCGTGTAGAGCTATTAGAGGCTGAGTTTGGAAAGTCTAAATATGTAGCTGGTTGGACGCTTCAAAACCTTAAATGGTGGAAACGATGGAAGAAAGGCAATCCCGAAGAACTTGCTCAAATGACCTTTGAAGAGTTCAATAGGAATGCAACTAAGGTTCATTCAGACTTTAAAGTATTTAGAGAGAATCTAGAGAAAGCTAAAGCTGAAAATCCACGTCTAGCTCAAACACTTAAAGAAGCATATGACTATAGCGATGGTGATATCAATAGTATTATTGGTTTAAATCAATGGGCTAAAGAACAAATATCTCCAGGTGGTCTTATCTATAGTGGTAAGAGAGGTATGAACCTCTTTGCTAAAGGTGCATGGGCTGTTACTTACAACAATGTTCTATCTGGTTTATCTGGAATGAGAGCAGCTGTAGGTAATGGAAGTATGTTAATTCTTAAACCATTAACTTCATTAACTAGAGCTGGTGTTAGATCCATATTGAAGCGTGATATAGAACCTATTGAAAGGGTGATGTATCTACATGGTTCAATCTTTGAAACTACACGTAGAGCTTTCAGTGATATGACGGCACGTATGACAAAAGTTCATAGTGATCCAGACTTTATGATGAAAGCAATCCGTAAGGACTTCGTTGTAGAGGAAGATAATGCTTATCAAATTATTGAAGATTTCTCAGAACAATGGGAAAAAGAAGGTGATATAAAAAGTCAATTCTTTTATGGCTGGGCTAAGTTAAACCGTTCTGTCGCACGTATGAAGTGGATGAGAACAGGTATGACAGCTATGGCAGGGGTTGACGCATTTACAGATACCTTTATGGCTACGTTTAATTCTAGAGTTAAAGCATATGATGATATCTTTGGTAGATATGGTAAAACCATAGATCCAGGTATATTCAGCCAACAACTCAAACAAGCTGAAGAATTAAACTACAGCAAAATGTTTGATAAGAATGGTCTATTAACTGACGCTGCTGCTAAGAATGCATCAGGTGAAATTGCTTTAAACCTAGATGATGGTATTGCTGATGCTTTAAATCCTTGGTTAACAAAAGTACCAGCATTAAAGACATTTATGATGTTCCCCAGGACTGGTATAAACCAAGTTAAATTGGCATTATCATATCTACCTATTGGTAAGATACCTGGATGGAAAAGTAAGTATGCAAAAGTCTTACAGGCTGGTGATGATATAGAGCTAATCAAAGATGCACTACAAGCTCACGGAATTAAAAACTTCGATGAGACTCCTAATGCAATGGCTATATATAAACAGCTTAAGGATGAGTATGAAGGTCGAATGATGGTTGGTAGTGCAACTGCAATCATGGGATTCTGGTATGCAATGTCAGGTGGTATTAGAGGTAATGGACCTGCTAACGCATCAGAAAGACAAGAGTTGATGAGAAAAGGTTGGAGACCCTATACAGTCAAGATAGGCAATAACTGGGTCAGCTATAAAGGTATTCCTATGGTTGAACAGATGTTTGCCTTGGTTGGTGATATTGCTTATTACCAAACTGCTTTAGGTACAAATATGACTACCCAATTATTAGATAAAATTGGTTGGACAATATCTGCTACATACCTAAATAACACACCTCTATATGGTATCGAACCATTTATCTCTGTTATGAATGGTGATGAGGCAGCATTTAAGAGACTAGGAGCAAACATTCTAAGAGGTGCTATACCTCAATCTGGTGCTATGGGTGTTATTGCTAATTCTATTACTCAAGCTCAGAAAGATATCTATGATGACTTCAAAGGATATGTCCTAAACTCAACTCCATTTAAACAAACCCTTCCTTCACAAAGAGATCATTGGACAGGTGAAAAGGTTAATGAAATAGATAATCACTTCCTACGCATATTAAATGCTGCAAGTCCAGTCAAAGTTAGTGGAGGAGAAGAACCTTGGAGACTTTGGTTACTTAATAGTGGTTTTGATGATATTGGTATTCTTAAGAATAAATATGATAAAGACGTAGAATATAGTGCTGAAGAAAGAGAGGTGATAGCTCAGTTTATGGGTGAGGATCAGCTATGGAAAGAAGTTGAAAAGATGAGAACTAATGAAAGATGGAATGCAGAGCTTGATATGCTAAGGCAATTCATTAATGATCCATCTAAGTCAGCTCAGGAGATAAAAGATTACAAAGATAGACTTCCTGTTTATCAACACTTAAGAAAGATACTTAAGAGGTCTCAAAGAAAAGCTGAAGCACGTATAGCACTTGATCCAAGATATAAACATCTTGATATTCAAGGTACTGGTAAAGCTATGTCTAAGAAATATATGGAAAAAGGTCTTATAGAAAAGGCTAAGAAGAATGCTGATACAAATCAAAAAATTAATGAATTACTAAATCTACCCATGAAATAAATGATAAAACTTATCAATGGCTACAACCGAATCAAATATTACCGTAACTAGTGCCACCCAATTAACTTACGGATTTACATTTCCATACTTAAAGACCACTGATGTCAAATTAAGCATCAATGGTGTTGCTAAAACTTTTGGAACTGGCTCTGGTCAGTGGCAATTTGCTAATGCAACGACAATACAACTGAATAGCAACCCAACAGTCGGAGATAAGATTAGAATCTATCGTGAAACAGATGACTCAAAGCTAGAGGCAGAATTCTTTGCTGGATCAGCTATCAAGTCATCTGACTTAAACGATAACTTCAATCAAAACTTATACGTTACACAGGAGTCCAACAACAAGATTGATGCTGCTTGGACTAGTGGTGACGAGACAATAGATAGCGATGAAACATGGGCTAGTAACAACACCAGAATCGCTACGACTGGAGCGATAGACGCAAGAGTAGATAGCAAGATAGATACAGCTTTAACTACTGATATTGCAGCTGGTAATAAGATCACTGTTACGGATAATAGTCCTGGTAGTGGTCAAATAACTGTAGCCTTAACCACCGGGTCATTAGTTAATAGTGATGTCAACGCATCAGCTGCTATAGCTGGTACCAAGATAAGTCCTGACTTTGGATCACAGAATATAGCTACTACAGGAACTGTTGACGGTAGAGATGTTTCTACTGATGGTGCAAAACTAGATAATATTGAATCTAATGCTACTGCAGACCAAACAGCATCTGAGATAAGAACATTAGTAGGCAATGCTACTGACTCAAATGTATTCACTGATAATTTTAAAACTAAGCTTGATGGTATAGAAACAGCCGCTACAGGTGATCAAACTAATGCTGAGATCAGGGCTGCTGTTGCAGCTGCTACCGATAGTAATGTCTTTACAGATGCTGATCATTTAAAACTAGACGGCATTGAATCTAGTGCTACAGCAGATCAGACAGCTGGTGAAATTAAAACTCTTATAGCTAGTTCACCACTAGATAACTCCCATTTGGCAGCAGACTCCGTAAGGGAATCTGAAATCAAAGATGGTGAGATTACAGCAGCAAAGTTAAGTCCTGGTACTGTTGTTACCAATAGTGAACAGTCTAGTGCAAGCGTAAACGATACAAGTTTTTTCACTACATCAGCATCAGATGCTAGATATTTCAATGTAAGCACTGGTGATACTATTAAAGATGGTGAGGCATTCCCAGATAACGACACAACAATAGCTACAACTGCTGCTATTAATGACAGGATTATTGATCTTGTTGATGATGTAGGTGGTTTTGTAGCAATAGCAAATGAAACATCTTTCCCTAACGCTAACCCTGATATTAATAACGGTACAGGAACAATCGTTAGTATTGGAGCTTTAGCTGGTAACTTAACCTCAAATGGTAGTGGTGAAATAACTATTGCAAATGGAACTGTAGGAAACTCTACAGTGACTATCACTGGAGCTGCTAATAGCACAACCTATAGTGCTGGTTATGGGATGTTAGTAGAAACTACTACTACACTTAATACTTATACCTTCCATAGGTTATCTTCTAAGGCTACAGAGGTCACTACTGTTGCTACAAATATAAGTAACGTAAATGCTGTTGGAAATAATACTACAAACATAAATGCTGTAGCTGATAACAGCACTAATATAAATACAGTAGCTGGAGCTGACAGCAATATAAGTTCAGTTGCTGGATCTATATCTAATGTAAATACAGTAGCTACAAACATCTCTAACGTTAATGACTTCTCTGATAAGTACCGAGTAGCAAGTTCAGCACCAACATCTAGCTTAGATACAGGTGATCTTTACTTTGATACAAGTGCTAATGAACTAAAGGTATATAACGGATCAGCATGGCAAGGTGGTGTAACAGCTACTGGTAACTTAGCTGGATTAGGAGCTAATACGTTTACTGGGAATCAGAGTCTTGGAGATAATAATAAGGTTCAGCTTGGGACAGGGAATGATCTCCAGCTATTCCATGATGGAAGCAATTCTAAGATTACTAACGCTACAGGTAATTTCATAATTGAAGCGTCTGCTAGTGGAGTTATTGCGTTAAAACCTCATACAAATGAAAACGGTATAATTACTAGAGCTAACGGAGCCAGTGAACTCTATTACGACAACAGTAAGAAGTTTGAGACGACGAGTGCTGGAGTGAATATAGCATCAGGTAATCTTCAAGTTGGCGGCACGAATATACTGAACAGCGATTTAAATTTATATAATTTAGATTCTTTAAAATTAGCTGATACTAAGATTGCTAAATTCGGATCTAGTGATGATCTCCAGATCTACTTTAATGGTACAGACTCATACATAAGTCACACACCTACCTCTGGAAAGCTGGCAATAAGAACTGACGAACTAAGACTTAGTTCTTATGATGGCGATGAGGCGATGATTAAATCGTTTAAAGATGGTGCTACATATCTCTATTACGACGGCAGTAATAAGTTTCAGACACATTCTAGTGGAGTTAAAATTAACGGAAACTTAATTGGTGTAGATGATAAAAAAATACAATTAGGTAATGATGCAGATCTACAGATCTACCATTCAAGTTCAAACGCTGCAAGCTATATCCAAAATTCAACTGGTAATTTATTCATAGAAGCCCCTGCTAGTTCTGCTGTACAACTCAGAAAGAATGGTACGGCTGAAGTATTACTTAAAGCTATACCTGACGGCTCCGTAGAGTTATATCACAATAACGTTTTACGATTAAACACCAGTTCATCAGGTGTAGATATTACAGGAGAATTATACATTCCAGATAATACAAACATAAAAATCGGAGGAGGTGGAGATCTTCTGATTTACCATAATGGATCTCATTCATACATAAAAGATGCTGGTACAGGAGCTTTAAATATTTGTTCAAGTGCTTTATATGTAACTAATGCTGCTGATTCTGAGAACATGATAGCAGCAACAGAAAACGGAGCCGTAAACCTCTATTACGACGGCAGTAAGAAGATTGAGACAAGTTCAACGGGTGTAATTATAAATGGTAAGGCTATTGTTGGTGGAAATTTAGAACTAAATTCAGATGCTTATTTAAAAATTGGTGCATCAAATGATCTCCAGATCTTCCATAATGGCTCCAATAGTTATATTGATAATGCCACAGGACAGTTAACAATTAGAGCTGATCAAGTTAGATTTTTAAACGCTGTAGGGAGTGAAAATTTTATAGATGGCAACGCTAACGGCTCAGTAGATATATATTACGACGGTAGTAAGAAGTTTGAAACTACCAGTTCTGGCGTTACGGTAACTGGAGCTGTATCAGATGGCAAAGGCGAACTAAGAACTATACCTCTTAACATAAACAGTTCAGGATACACTCTTGTTGCTGCTGATGCTGGTAAATGTGTAACAAATACGTCAGGAGGATGGACGGTAAATA
>VTLG01004985.1_pt1 | contig 11240 bp, 21 predicted proteins | sample 4694571 | NCBI WGS metagenome assembly VTLG01 (sample SAMN12604809, study PRJNA352737) | marine metagenome | biome: ENVO:00000447; feature: ENVO:00000209|ENVO:00000569|ENVO:01000036; material: ENVO:00002151; isolation source: viral sequences binned using virsorter ... | reverse complement strand
TGGCACTTTAGCACATATGATTGTCTTCACAGGTGCGCCGTCAAATTGTGATGATGCATACTTCTTCAACATATCCAAGTTTTCATACACATGATCATAACAAATTTCTTGTGTATCAAATCGTAATGGCAATCCGTTGTTATGAGTTATTTCAATTGCATCTTTTTCAGCAAGCATCCCAACTAACATTATTACTACAATTTGCCACATTTTATACTCCAAATGATGCGCCACATCCACAACTAGATGTTTGCATCGGATTTACTATCTTTAAATAACTTCCACCCAACTCATTCACATAATCTATTTCTGACCCTATAATAAACATTTCAGCCATAGGGTCAACAAGTAAAACATCCTCTATAGGATTAGACCATTTAACATGCTCAATGCCGTCATCAGTAGACAACCCCCATATATATTCAAATCCTGCACAACCTCCAGACTTGACACCTAATGTTACATAACCCCCGTTAGAAACGAGGGTCATATAATCCTTCGCTGATTGAGTTAACGTGATCATATCCCTATTTATGAATTTGGACCACGCTTATGGTCATCTTCACGCATAAGTTTATCAACAAATGATCCTTCATTGGGTGGAAAATAATCTCCACAGGGGTCACGTTCATTTAGCATCATGAATGTATCCATGAATTGAGCAAGAATTTCTGTTGGAACTCTATCTTCTGTTCTTGGAATACAAGATGCACTTCGCACATCTTTTTGTGACTCAACAGGAGTAATTTCTTTCATGCATTGTTCCATCGTTGGTAAGTTGGCAGTATATTCTCCACCAGATACCATTGTTATAATCATTAAAGCTTTAATCACTTTTAATTGCCTCTTCTAAAATTTGGGTTTTCACTTTGATAACAGCTTCAAGTCGTTTCAGCCTATCTCTCACCGACCTTGGCATACCACCTTTGAACTTGGTGCTATAAAACTCAAGTTCTGCTACCAATACACTAAGCTTACGCAAATTGAGTTTTTCTTTGCGCTCCCTGTCCCTGTCGGGATTGTTTGTTGTCATACACCCGCTCCTTCCAATTGTTTAATTCGTTTTTTCAACCACAGTTTAACTGACGCATCATTTGTAGCCGACAACTCTGGCGTTGTGAAATCCAACATTTCCAGTTCTGTCTTCAAAATTGACTTGGTTAGTATCGCAACCGAATCAGTGTTAACTTGCATTCAGCAACTCCTCATTTGTCGTTTCCAAAATTACATAATTACCGAAATACTTATCAAATATCTTGACAAGGTTGGTGTAGTCGCCAGACTTCATTTCATCCAGTATGTCTTCGATATCAGGAGTCCTTCCATACAATCCAAATCGGTTAGCAAAGTACATGGCCATTGCCATTAGGTTATTTGCATTACCTTGTGGACCATCAAGGTTAATATAGAACTCACGATTTTGTGTTGGGCGTATCATACCTCACTCCATCCAGCCATTTCACACTTATACTTTTTACCACTTTTCAACAATACCATATCACCGACACTGGTGCTTCTACAAGTGGCTCCACCGAACATCTTGGTAACACCTTCGTTGGTCCACCAAGCATCAGTAATGTTGTTGGTCTTCATGAAGGCAACTTCCAACTTCTTCATGTCAGTAGCATTCTTCTCAACATCAACCATTGCAACCGTAGTGGGACCACCCTCACCGACATGAATGACGGCGGCAGTCTCATACAGCAGATTTTTCATCAGGGCATCTTTTTTACTAGGTTTCATAATAAACCTTTTCAGTATAATATCCAACCGGACTCAGCTTACCAACGGCATCGTTGATCTCGCTCTCCATCATCCAAGTGTGAGAACCATTGTCCCAAACAACCTTGACTTCTTTTTCACGGGGTCCGACATCGAAAGTCTCAATGGTGACAACCTCACCGAAAGATAAGGGAATCATCGCACCAAAATTACCAATGATTTTTGTACCTAAATCAACCATGTCAACCTCTTTGTCATCATCACTATACATATAGTACCATCTGGCACAGGGTTTGTCAAGCAGAAAATTCACTAATCGCTCGTAATTTTGCAGATTTTTCAAGTTTCGTCATCGCAGATTCTAGTCTATTCCTAACAGTGCGATTAGTCATTGGACGATGGCCTTTATCATATCCCCCATGTGTTTCCCATGGGCGAAGAACTCTAGTTGCTCCTCGTCTGCCGGGTGCGCCACCATCAATATAAACGTGATTCGGCTTTCCCGGCACATCAACGATTTTATACGACCTATAACTGGTCAATCCTTTTTTACCAATGACATCACAATTTTTCGTTTTGAAGAAATTGTCAAAATCAATCTCATCAGCACTGTCGAGGACAGAAAGGATTGCCTCTTTCTCCCTCTCATCAAGCACCTCGTCAATGACCTTAGTCAATGTCTCTGTGATACTCATACCAACCTCTATTTCAAATAACAAGCGCCAGTCCAGTTGATGGCATATCCACCGTCGAGGATGTTACCCCGTGCGGCATTCCGAGCGGGAGCGTTCCAACCAGCCGCCATCAGAATGTCACCCTTCTTGAACTTCTTATCGTTGTCAACACCAACGACGAAAGCTTTTACACCACCACCCTTTTCCACAATCTTGATGTATTTTTTACCATACCGAATGTCAAAATTGTCAGCGTAATCGGCGTTCATTTTAGCCGTAACGGGCGACTTGGTGGGGGGCATGAACTCCGCATAGTCAGCAATCATTGCTGCCTTCATCTTACCCAAACCCGACAGAACCGACTTAGAAGCATCCTTTACATAAACAGTCATTTGAACCTCGTTTGTTTTCTCACTATACACATTATCACATACTCAAGGAGTATTGTCAATAAAAAAATGGCCTATCCGACCATTTTATCTACAGTTTCAACCAAGTTCTCTACGAACACATCCTCGACACGGGCAAGTTCCTTATACTCATACTTCCGAATCTTGCCGAAGGTCACATCATACAGGTCATTACCATTCAACTTGATTATGACCTTGCCCTTGTTTTTGACCATACCAGAAGACTTGAACATCAGCCCATCTTCCATACCAACCAAGTCCTTGGCACCCCAAGCAAACATGGCCATCTTATCTAACGTCTTAATCTGGGAAAGAATTGTTTTTGCGACTTCCATATCAACCTCTTTTCTCATCATCACTATACATATAGTAACATAAGAAATAGGGCTTGTCAACTAAAATCTGTCAGGAAGCCAAGAAAAATTTTGGTTATCAAGCCACCGCTCTTCACCTGTCTTGACTGATTTTATGGGGGGAAAGGCTGGTTTATGTGTCATAGATGACACACCTGTAGGAAGTTTTAGGACTTCCCAAAATTCTCCATGTTCACGAATACGATTCTTACCGTGATTCGTCTTGCCTGTAAGTTTTATTATCACCACCAGTTTACCACCCTTGGGTCATTTGGGTCTAAGTTCTTTTGAGCAGCCCGAAACCGCCGGGTAATTCTCCATGTCATGAACTTCATTGCCAGAGAAGGAAATGTTCTCCAGAGCAACCGATTCCATAAGGGCCAACTACCATTTTTCTTCATCATAGGTAGATTTTACCAAATTAAAAGGAGTTTGTCAACAACTTTTTTTAGAAACCTTTTGGTCTTTTGGTGATACCTCTACGCTTCATCTCTTGTGTGACCCATTCTTTTGCAATTGGGCTTCTTACTGGCTTCTTGAGTAAACCCTTGATCTGCTTGAACACAGGGGTCATTACATCCTCTTTGGAATTATTGTTATCCACCACCACAAAGTTCTGCCTAAAATATTGACTGAACTTACCAATGTTGCTCTGAACTTCTTTCCATGACTTGACTACAATATCCTCTGGCACAGAGCGGTCCCGCTTTGCATTTCTCTCAAGCGCAGTGTCCAAAGAGGTATTGACAAATATCATATGAACGTCATATCCAAGTTGCTTCAGTTCTGTAGCCTGTTTCGCAATCTTTCCATAATCCTTACCAGTGCCATCAAGAATCAATCCAATACGTCCTTCAAGATATCCACCACCACCCGTAGAGACATCTCCCATTCTACGTTTGGTAAGTTTTTTGGCACGTTTACGTTGAACCTCTCTGGCTCCCTCTTCCTCTTCTGGCATTTTCAGAGAAAGGTTTGCCTTCTTGAGAAGATGCTCAAACGCATCATCAGAATTAACCACACGGAGTCCTGTGCCGCCAGTTGTTTTTCTGACGACATAGGACTTACCGCTGCCGGGACCACCAGCAAGAAAAAAAGCTTTAAATATATTGGGGTCTTGCAGACCCTCCTGTAAGTCTTGATATGTTTTCATTTGCTCTTCCTATTAAATCTTTTTTATACCCGGCCATCTCAATAATATATTTATCATTTTCTGAAAGTGGCTCTAGTTGATGAACACGATTGGTTGTCTGAAAATTCATTTGCTTGATACGTTTTTTTCTAGATAACATTTTTTCTTCCTTTTTCAGTTGTTGTTTGTTGGGTATATTTTTTGATGTAATAGTTCTCTCCTTTTGTTACGCTGCTAGAAGTTTTGTAGGTAAGGCATCTTTAACTAAAGTGAGCAGCATTGAGTGTTTCATATTTGTCATATCAAATGTGTGTTTAATTCTTTTCACGAAAAATAAACCTTTATAAAGGGGATCATGACCATCTTCTGCACCAGTAAAATTATCATCTCTTTCTAATGAGGCGGGTAGTGGTACGTCAAAACGCACAACATCACCAGCACTCACAGCAGTGTTTCCTCTTACTAAAATATTTGAAACATATCCTTGCTCCATTTGAATTCTTTGGGAAATGGATTTTTGTAACCATGATGTTGGCTCTTTTTCTTTATTACTAAGAAATGTTCTCACAGGATATTCAGACACTTTTTTATTATTCTCATCTTTAACCGGGCTAAATGCTGGATGTTTATCTAAATGTCCTTTTGGATCAAATGACTTTAGATAGTCAAACACATGCTCCTTGTAATCTTTGTTTATAATATCATAATCGAGAAGTTTGGACCCATATACACCAGTTGCATGATTTGCTAATATATCACTACCTTGAGCTATAGTATAATCATTAACAAATTGCAATCCTTTTATTATATCATGTGTGCCTCGTCCCGGTCCCTGTCTTATTACTAATTCTTCAAGAGTAATATCAGGATCGTAAACTGCAGTGGGTTCTGTAGCAAATATATCACTATAACTTTTGAACACATATCCTCTAAATGTTTCAAAAAAGATATATCCCGGTTTTGATGTGTTTTTTGATATTGAGTCTTTCATTGCTATATGTTGAATAAAATCGAATGGTCGCAAATCAGGCACAATTATTTTTTTGATACCAACAGTATCTGAAATAAACAGTTGGGAGTTTTTCTTTTTTGTCTTGATTTCTTCTTTCAATATTTTTTTTATGATATCCGAATAGCTACCTTCCACTTTCTTTTTTAATTTTATTCGCATGTTCTTGAGAAAATCATTTGTTACAAAATTAAGAGATACCACTTCAACACCATTTTCAAAGTATTCTTTCTTTGGTATAGATTGAATTGCAAACGGATCATCTGAATAATTTATAATAACATCTTCACCATCAAAACTAGGTGTTTTAATTTTAAGCCGAAGAAATTCTTGTCCAATTAGAGGCGCAACTCCACTAAGCCCCATTGCATCAGAAAAAATTAAATCTCCCGAAATGGTGGATAGGGTAGTATCCTCATAAAGAATAATTCGTGACGGTGCAATCGTCACTTCATCTCCGACAGATGTAAGAATTTTTATTTCTTCTATGACAAAATCCCCAGCCTCTGATATCAATCTATCTGCTTCAGCCATTAAAAAGTACTTTCTCTCATTATAGCTCTAAATTCAGTAACAAAATCGTCAATAAACTCTGGTTTCAACAAACGTATTTTTCTTAGCTTATCTTGTCTTCTCTCTTCATATTCATAATTGGTCACGGTTGCTGCTGTTGGATAATCTGTGTTGTCACTTCCAACATCAATAAGTTTTGTAGTATCTCCTGATGTTTGTGCTATTTCATAGTGATGAACACTATAAGCATCGTCGCCATATTTATCTAGTACAAACTTATCAAATTCATGAACTGCTAATGGCCACTGATGATAAACATCGGTAATATCATTGACTAATAAAATAACCCAATGTAATTCTGCATCACCATATAATTTATGAGCAATCCGCTCTGGTTTGTCAGTATTTCTAACATCGTAAGTGTCAAAAAATAATGTATTGGCTCTGATTTTTGATCTTACCGCAACTCTACGCAAAAGGTTTGTCACTACCTTGAAATTATTATTTCCAACTGCATCATACGGTATCAATGGGAATTGAGAAAAAAACATATTTTAAAATCCTGTCTGTATATCTTCTTTCGACAATATTCCAAGTTCACTAAACTCTAGTGCTATGGTTGTTCTTTGTGGCGGGGAACCTCTACCATTAATTCCAGTTGTAGGTTCATGTGCTGTATATCTATCTCCACCATATGTTACATTCACACTTTTCAAATAACAGGTAGAAATTTTATTGATAAAACTGTTTTCTCCACCATGAGAGTGATATGTTATTTCAAACAAATCTGGCATTTTGACTCTTCTAAACGATTTTGTAGCATCAACAAATTCTGGATGCATTCCCATCTTGAAAGCTTGAACTATTTGCTCAATCATCTTGGCTTCTGCTTCACTCTTAGGTATCATGACAAAATTATAAGAAAAGCTTCGACGGTTTACTCGTTCAAACATTAATTCCATTCGTGGTGTGATGACTGTACCTGTCCTTGCTTGTTGTAACGCTCTGGCTCCCGGTGCAATCGCATCAAGCATACCAAGAGTAGCTTTTTGAAGACTATCTTTTAGTGGACCTCTTACTTCATCAATTACATTTTTTAATCTATCTGCAGTAGGTGCGCCTTGTCCTGCAAAAAATGCATCTAACGCTGTTATACCAATATGAGCCAACGCACCAATTTCTTGATCAGCATATGACACGCTATAAGAAGTATTTACAGATGGTGGCATATAAAGAGCGATAGTTTGCTTCAATTTAGATTTTTGAGAATCTTTTAGTGCTATAGAAGTTCCTGATACTGGTCTACCAACACCCTTAACATTAGCTTGTTCTCTTGCTACAACTGCCTCGGCGTTTGCGACAGCTTGAGTCGCTGGCTCTATAAAGCTACCGATAGTGTCGATATCTTCTTCATCTTCCAATTGTTCGCTAATTTCAGCGAGATTTGCTTGCGCTTCTTTTAGTAATTTCCTTGCTGCAGAAACCTTTGCTGGTTTAAATTCTCGTATTTGAAATGTTATAAAATGGTTATTGCTTGACCCATCTCCTACATCAAATGGAAAAGTAAGAATTTTAGAAGATGAAGAAGAACCAGCAGTGCCACTGCCGAAAACACTGGAACTTGAAGATGGAGATTTTCCTATGCTTGTAGTAGCAGATTGGCTAAATGCGCCTGTTGGGTCTTGAAACAAGCCCTGCGCTCTTCGCTCTGCAAATGTAGTAAATCCTGCTGGAACAACCATGTATAAATATCCTTACTATAGTTTTATTTATACATCATGGCATATAGAGGTAGATACATTCCAAAGAATCCTCAAAAATATAAAGGGGATTACACCAACATTGTATACCGTTCACTTTGGGAACGTCAGTTTATGGTATATTGTGATAACACTTCCACTGTCATAGAGTGGGGAAGTGAAGAGGTTATTATACCTTATATATCGCCTTTGGATGAAAGAATACATAGATATTTTCCAGATTTTTACATCAAAGTAAAACAGCCCGGTGGCACTATAAAAAGAATGATAATAGAAATAAAACCTAAAAAGCAATGCAGTCCACCAGAAAAGAATCCTACAAAAAAAACTAAAAGATGGTTATCAGAAGTTAAAACATGGGGTGTAAATAGCGCCAAATGGAAATATGCGGGAGAGTGGTGTAAGGACAATGGAATGGAATTTAGAATACTTACAGAGGATGATTTAGGTATTCGTTATAAATAATAATATGGCTGTTAGTAATTTCATACAAAAAGTTCTGGATGATGCAAGAGGTAGACCTCGCTCAACTGAATGGTATAAAGATAAAATTAGGGAGTTTGGTAAACCGGGAGCATTGGATTTAATTAGAGATGGTAAAAGGTCTGGAAGGCCATTTTATGGAAGATTAAATATGTTTTTCTATGATCCTAAACATAAGAAGAAACTTCCATATTATGATACATTTCCACTGGTGTTGCCTATAGAAAGATATCCTGATGGATTTCTTGGTATAAACTTTCACTATTTACCAATACCGTTACGAATTAGACTTTTAGATAGCGTAGTAGATTTTTCTAACAACACAAAGTTTGATGAGACAACTATAATACAAGCTGATTATGCTAGATTAAAAAATATAAATTTAGTAAAACCAACACTACATAGATATTTGGCAGGACAAACAAAATCTGATTTTCGTAGAATAGATGCTGATGAGTTTACTGTTGCAACTTTGCTTCCAGTACAGAGATTTAAGAAAGCGTCTGCCAGAGAGGTTTGGAAAGATTCTAGGGGAATGCTTTAATGTCAAATTTTGTTGAAAATATAGCCTTTAGTGCGCTAGAAAACTTCATTGGTATCTCAATGTCAAGTAACTATGCATTACCTAGTCACTTTGAAGTGCTTCTTTCGCCACCAGCTAAATTTGGTGGTGGTGGGTTTTTAAATCAATTTTTTAATGATGTCAGAACAGGATTTAACGGAAGAGAAATATCTATGCGTTGCGAAAGCGTATCTATGCCGGGAAGAAATCTCACCACAGTAACAGACTCAAATATCTATGGTCCTACAAGAGAAATAGTTGAAAATGTAAGTTTTGCTGAAGATGTAACTTTAACATTTCAAGCCTCGCAAAACTTAAATGAAAGAGAATTTTTTGAAAGTTGGCAACAACAATCATTTAACGCAACAACTTTTGATGTAGGTTATTATTTTGATTATGTTGGAGTGGTAGAAATTTATCTTCTTGATCAAAACGGGAGAAGACAATATGGATGCCGATTAAATGAAGCTTTCCCGAAAACTGTTGGTCAAGTAGATTTAAATGCGGCCCCTGCCACTGAAATTATAAAATTACCAATCAGTTTTTCTTTTAGGACATGGGATAATTTAGATAGAAATAGAACACCCGTTGAAAGAATTGTTAATGATGTAGTAGATGAAGCTACATTAGCTTTAAGAAGAAATTTACCATCAACGATCAGTCGCTTGATATAATATTATAAGGATGAAAAATTATGGCACTACCAAAGTTGAATACCCCATTATATGAACTTGAATTGCCGTCAACAGGCGAAAAAATTAAATATCGACCTTTTTTAGTAAAGGAACAAAAAAATCTTATGATTGCTTTAGAATCAGAAGAAGCAGCGGATATGAAACTTGCTCTTTCTGAAATTATAACCTCTTGTACCTTTGCTAAAGTAGACCCATACAAACTCCCAATGTTTGATGTGGAGTATTTGTTTTTAAAATTTAGAGGCAAATCAATTGGTGAAAAGCTTAAAATGTTAGTCACTTGTCCAGATGATAATGAAACACAAGTGGAAGTGGATATTAATTTAGAAGAGGTAAATGTACAGCTTCAAGCAGATCATACAAATATTATCAATTTAACCGATAACATTAAAATGATAATGAAATATCCTGATTTAAATGATTTTGGTGACTCAGAAATGAATGATGATGTGGAAGGTATTTTTAAAATGATTGCAAAATGTATTGCTCAAATTCATGATGGAGATACAATACACGAAAAGATTGATATATCAGAAGATGAATTAAACGATTTTGTTGAAAATATGACCACAAGTGCTTTTGAAAAAGTTCAAACATTTTTTGAAACCATGCCAAAAGTTAGACATGTGATAAAGGTAAAAAATCCAAAAACTAAAAAAACAGGAGAGGTTGTTATTGAAGGTCTTGAAAATTTTTTCGAGTAGCCCTTTCTCATGATACAATAAAAAACTATTATGAAACAAATTTTGCAATGATGCAGCATCATAAATATAGTTTAACAGAAATAGAAGAAATGATTCCTTGGGAAAGGGAAATTTATATAGGATTATTAGTTAATCATATTGAAGAAGAAAAGAATAAAATGAAAGAACAAGAGGCTAAAATGAAAACATAAGGAGATATGCTGTGGTTCAAAAAAAATTACAATCGGAATCACAATATAATGAATACGATTTGGATGGAGATGGTATAGTGAGTGATAAAGAATTAGAAGTTGTCAGTAAAATGCATGAAACAGAAATGCAAGAGGAAAAGGCAGATGCCCAACGCAAAATGGCATGGATATCTTTGATTGCTATGGTTGTTTTTACTGCTGTAGTGTTTCTACCTATATTTCCCGATTCAAGAATCAAAGCCCTTGCTGATCTTTTTGGTCTATTCTATATCGGCATGGCGGGTGTAGTTGGTGCTTATATGGGCATGACGGCGTATATGAGTAAGAAATAAAATGGCAGAGAAAACAGAAAAAATTCTCGAAGCAGTTCTTGCGGAGCTTAAAAAATCCAATGAGCAAAATGATAAAGGTCGAGATGAAATAATAAAGACCTTTAAAACACCTGATCCTGATGAAGAACCAGCATCACAAAAAAGAGAAACTGAAAGAAAAAGCCTAAATCTTCAAATGAAAGGATTTCGTAGTGCTATAGAAAAAGGTTTTGGTAATGTAATACAAAAAACAGGTCTTACTAAGGCTATGGGTATTTTAAAAACAGGAGTAAAGGGTGTTCTTATGGGCGCTCTCTTGGTTGCCTTTTTAGCTTTTGTGAACAGTCCTTTTTTTGATAAGTTTTTAGATTTTTTTAGAGATAAAATTGTTCCCTCTTTAGGTAAATTAATTGATTGGATTGATAAAAATTCTGGCGTTTTCACTGCTGGATTTGACCTTATTTTGGATGGCCTTAAAGCTGTGGGAAATTTATTTGTGGATATGGTATGTTTTTTGCAAAATCCAAGTTGGGACACTTTTAAGAAACTTATCGGAGATAATATTGTTACATTGGGATTGGCAACTGCATTACTAGCTCCATCTTTAATGCTAGGTGGTTTGTACCTTGGCATAAAATTATTTGGTAAAGCATTGGATTTGTTAGGAAGAGATTTGGGAAGGGTAAAAGTCCCAAAAGTCCCAAAAGTGCCAACAGCACCG
>VTLG01001500.1_pt1 | contig 11241 bp, 14 predicted proteins | sample 4694571 | NCBI WGS metagenome assembly VTLG01 (sample SAMN12604809, study PRJNA352737) | marine metagenome | biome: ENVO:00000447; feature: ENVO:00000209|ENVO:00000569|ENVO:01000036; material: ENVO:00002151; isolation source: viral sequences binned using virsorter ... | reverse complement strand
CATCTACATTAACTTCTAAAAATGGTTTATAATTATAACACAAAGTTTTTTGATCTCTCCATATAGGATCAATCAATTTCTTATCTAGTATCTTTGTAAAACCTAAAATAATATCTAAGACTGTAAAAGTTTCTAAAGAAATATCTTCTCCCAATAAAAGCTTTAATATTGGAGGATGGTTAATTCCTTTACACTCAAACAACTCATTAAATTTTAAATCATACTCCTTCATATACTCAACAACTACTTTCATATTTCGTTGAAGATGAAGTGAGAAGCTTTCCATCTTAATTCTATATTCATCATAATAATCATCAAGAAATTCTGTTGGATAGTTTTTACCTCTGGTCAACTGTGACAAGTAATAATATATCAAATCATGTTCTTTAGTCATCTTCTTTCCAAGAGATGCAAAGAAACCTCGTTGCCAAGAAAACCCCGTTTGATGTTCATGTTTAGCAAAATACTTTTCCATAGATGCAATCGTACCCCATGTTGCATTACCAAAATACTTAAAGTAATCATACGAACCAGTAAAATGCAAATACATTCCATGATATGTTTTCCAAGCACGAAAAGTTCTATTTGTTTCTACTGTTTTTTGTTTTGGAAATGTAATCATTCAGCCGATCCATATGAAAATTCTTTCTTAGCTGAAACTTCAAGTTTATCCATAACATCCTTAGTAAAATACTTCTCGGGATCATTCACAATAGTTTTCTCAAATGCTTTTCCAGCTGGTGTTTCAAATCTGGTTGATACTTTCTTGAATATATCATACTTTTCTGCAAGTGCAACTAAACCATAATACTTATCCAGACCTGTCTTATAATCCAACTTAGTTTCGGTAACTGATTCTTCTTTAGTCAATCTTCCCTTGACTAGTTTCATCTTGATAATATTTCCTAAGACCTCAGTCCCTTCTTTGACTTTTCGTTTACCAAGTGTTACAATAACAGAAGCTGCATACTTGATTCCACCACCACCAGAAATCTCTTTCGTTGGAAACAAACTTCCAATCTTATCATAAGTATGATTAGTAATGATAAGTGGAATATTTGCCTTTGCAAGTTTCAACGCAAGTGTCCTGAATGCTGAACGAACAGCTGGAGCTCTTGTCATATCTCTTTTATCAGAACCACTTGACGAATCTTCCATTTCTTTTCTTGTAGATAAATTACCAAGTGAATCAAGAAAAATCATAACTTGATAATCTTTATCCATGTTCTCAATTATCTTGATTGATTGGGTTTTAAATTCTTCTACTGTTGCAACTGGAAATACAATAAACCTATCAGGGTCTATACCTCTCTCTTTAATCATTTCAGATGTCAATGCACCTTCACTTTCAAAATACACAATCACATTCTTCTTATCTTGTTCCAAATAATTTTTAGCTATACTTAATGCAAAGAATGTTTTACCTACTGCCTCTGAACCAGCTAAACAAGTTATCTTGTTTGATGGTACTCCACCATATAGAGAACCAGACAATAATGCGTTTAGACTATACGATCCAGTATCAACAAAAGTAGAACAATCACCAACAATACCAGCGGATACAACGCTTGCAAAATCATTTTCAGTCACCTTTATTAAATGTTTAACAATATTATTTACTGACATACTATATCTCCTTTCACCATATTAATCAACAAATCCTTCACCTTTTAAAAAATGAGAAAACCTATGTGAAATAATTGTAATGAATAATCTCAATACATTATTTTCAGCATATTCACCTTCTTCACATTTATATATCCACATACTCACTCCTAATTAAGAGGTCCAAAAAAATCTTCTAAACTACCCCGCTTTTCTGTTTTCCATCCAATCACATCTAAAATATTTTTAATGGGTTGAAGAAAAGCTTTATCAAATTGTAAATCATAATCAATATACTTGTCCAATTTAAATTCTTTTGGAAGATGCGTCGAAACAGAAATTATATTTTCTTGAATAGGATTTGGTTCTTTCAAATATGCAAACTTAATCTTCTCACCCTCACGAATTGCTTGATATTTTTTTGTTAACTTATGTTTTCTTAACAAATGATTATACAATAAAACACCTCTCACTTGGATTGGTGTTCCTTTACTATATATACTTTTAGTTGATGAATATTTCTCTATACCATGAACTGATCGTGGAAATGCTATCTGGTCAAAAGATAATGCTGTAAACTTATCACGATACTCTAATATACTTTTCATAACAGTATCTTCATCAGTTTTTATAATAATTTCAATTAATTCTCTAATCTTATCACGACACCATTCTGGCGTGGAACTACGGACACTTTCGATGCCCATAATTTTTAACTTGGGCTCTTTGTATTTTACCCCTTCTGAATCATAAACATTAAGTATGTATCTTTTCTTTGCAGTCCAGATACCTTTATCAGCAATTACTTCTCTCCCCATCTGCATCTTTTGTGCATATGAATTTACATACGAATGAAGAACTTCGTAACTGTGATTAATAAAAGGTTCAATTTTATCCTTACTAATCTTGTCCAAGAAGGTGATAATCTTTGTAGTGTTGTCAGCATCATCTGTGTCCGTAAACACTTTAGAAACCAATCGTTCAAACGTAACATATATGCTATCCGTATCTGAAGCAACGACATAATCAATACCCGTTGTATGTAATAGTTTATTGATATATGTATTTATACTATTATCAATCCAACGAATTGCAAGCTGACCTGCTGTGGTTATGCCCTCTGCCATTTCAAGTGAATAATAACGAAAGTGTTGATTAGCTAATGCACCATAAGCACTATTCAACAAAATCTTTTTGGACATCTGAATGTTATTACATCTGGATATGTTATTAATAACTGTTTGTTTATTCGTGTAATTACCATCCTCTAATTTCTGCTGTTCTTGCAACATCTTATTCTTAAACTCTACTCGTTCATTATACATATCTTCCATTAGCTGTGGAAGAAATCCTTTCTTCTTTAAAGTAAAATGTTGTCCATTTGGAGTAAGTGTCAACTGCTTCTCTTTCAAATACTCTGTATCTAATTTCTGTTCCAACAATCCTGTCACTCCAATATCTTTGGAATCTGCACACACAACTCCATTATATAAAGTTTCTGGGCTTATATTATACTGTTGAATAAGATGTGGATATAGAGAATTAAGATCAAAACTCATTATCCAATTATGCAATCCAATTTGTGGGTCTTTAACATATGCACCAATAATTTCTTTATTTTTATCTGCCTTTGAAGATGGAGGAATAACAACATTCTTTTTCTTTAAGAAATTATATATAATAGCATCCCATGTTCTCACGGGAGAGAATACATCCTCAAAATTAATCTTAGATTCATATGCGAGAGTAATAACCAACTCCAACAACTTCATCTTCTCCTCAAGCTTCTCTACAATCTCAACATCACGAATATTGTACTCAATGAATTTCTGATAATTGGTCTTATACAAATCATATCCCTGTACATCTCCAACTTCTAGTTTCTTTAATCCAAGTTCTACTGAACCAATATAATCCAGACGATATGATTCTCTAATCTTATATGTAAACTTCTTATACAAATCAATATAATCTAATGTCGATATACCAAATATCGTATAATACTGATTTTCTCTACCAGCTATAAAAACATTTCTATCATTTATCAAACCAATTGGTGATAATCTGGAAGGCCTCTTGTCAAGATACTTAATACGATTAACAAGATATGGAATATCAAAGAACTTACAATTCCACCCTGTAATAATATGTGGATAATTATGTTCCCACCAAACAAGAAAGCTCTCTATCATTTCATCTTCATCATCACACTCACTATAACTAATCTGTTTTGTATCATCATGTGGCACATAACCACTAGTTCCCCATACATAATAAGTTTGACTCACACTATCATGGACTGTAATAGCTGTAACCTCTGATGCAGCTGATTGAATATTTGGAAATCCATCTTCTGCCGATACTTCAATATCTATAGTATAGATTTGTAATTTATTAGTATTCCATTGAACTTTCTTGGGATATTTTTCAGAAATGTATTGTACAATATAATTTGTATTACCAAAAATAGGATAATTGGTTGTGCCACTATATTGTTTTATGAACTCTTTACACGAAGCAATGTTATCAAACTTGATATTACCAACTGGAGCTCCATCAAGAGTTGTATAGTTACATTTTTCTGGCGGAGCTGTGGTGTACATGGTGGGTTGAAAATTCTCAGAGAACGAATGTTCATCATTCTCCTCAATCTCCCTAACATAGATTTGATTCTTCAATAAACCAATATAAGTGTAAAACTTCATAATATAATTATACCAAAAAACATGGAAAACTCAATGAATAATCTTATCAGCATCTGGTAATATAAGACCAGAACCATATACTTTATTATATTCGTTTTGTAATTTCTTATCGGGAGTTAAAACTGTCATAATATGTTGATCTTTTAACTGTACATCTTCTTCATCCGAATATGGAATCCAAGGCTGAAATCCTAATTGGTCTTTAGCTATAGGAACCATTATAACAGGATTATTGATTATAGTTTTTTCTTCATTCCATTCACCAATAAGTTCTTCACCCGAAACTAATCTTACAACTTTTATATTCATATAATCTCCTTGGAGCTGGTGGCAGGTTCTGCCCCCGCGACCTGTTCATTACAAGTGAACTGCTCTACTAACTGAGCTACACCAGCATTATTCAAAAACTTTATCATCAATCTCTGTAGCACCACGAGCTTCATGTTCTCCTGCAGATTTAATTCCAACATTACCAATACTATACTTTGCCTGCAAGTCCCATTCTTCTTTCTCACCAAACGGGAGAATCTTTAATTGACGAATTGGAACAGTTGGTTGTGCTTTTTCTGGGATAACAAGACTTACAAGTTCCCACTCATGCAAAAGATTTGCAATTGTGTTTCTTCGTTCAAGATCATTCTCTGAAATGTTCGTTGGCTTACCATCTAAGGCGAACAACTCTTTGAAATGAACTATATAATATTTACCTTGTTTATGTAATATGTGGCATGATTGAAATAACTTCTTTTCTTTTCTGGATGCTATTCCAATACGGGTGAGAGTTTCTTTGACTTTGAGAAAATCATCATCTTCTTTCAGCTTCACTTCAACCATATCATCTATTGACCATTTCGCTACATCTTCCATTGTAATTATCTCCTTTTCAATTCAATAATAAACTCATTGTATAATATTTATACTATGGAGATTTTCCACCTTTAAACAGCTTCTGTTTGAGTTGTTTTATATCATCTTCAGTCAAAATATCCAAACATTCTAACGCTCGTTTATTACTGTACTTATAATATTCTTTAACAACAGTCAAATCTTCTAATTTCTTTACTTTAATCCAACCCCTAAAAGGTCGTTTCTTTTTCTCAACTGTCTGATGTAAGAAATCATAATGAGCCTTGGTATCCAGCATTGGATTCTCATTCATCATATTAGCATTATAAATCAAATCTGGATGATATGACAAAGAACGATTTATAAAAAATGGTTTATAGTCTTTTCTCTCTCTAATACAATCACCATCATAATCTTTTTTCTTCATCAAGTCATTCGCATACTCAAATGGGTTCATTCTTATTCCTCAGTAGGTGGTGTATCTAAATTCCAATCTCCTCTAAAAGCAGAGTAAGGGCCATCTACCCTATTTACTTTCAATGTTTCATCATAAACATTCCATTCTACATCTTTCAACTTAGCAAGTGGATTTACTTTCTTTCGTTTTCTCCGTGGAGGCTCCATCATCTCAGGACCGAACGGTCCTCCAACTTCTCTTTCATCAGGGTGTTGATTCATATAATCTTCTAACTGAGCTCGACCTCGTTCCAATTCATCTTTCCACCGATTCAACCACTCTTGTTTTTCTGTAATCTTTTTATCTATATTCTTCTTATCATCTTCATCTGGATGTAATAAATGATGCATACGAATATCTTTTATTCGTGATCTTTCTTCTGGAGGTAACTTGTTCCATTGTCGGTGAAGAATATGATTTAAATTTTGAAAAAGGTGATTGTACAATTGCTCATTTTCTAATGCAGCTGCAAACGCTAAGACAAGTGTAAAAGTCTTATTCAAATCTTCCAAATCACCAAGATAATTATCTTCTTTTCCTTGAAGATCGCGACTAACTAATTCAATCTCTCCATTAGTACGCACAACTAAAGCACTATCATCTTCACCCAGTTTCAATACAAGTTCCTTTTCATCTGAGTCTTTTTTTGGTTTTTCTTCTTCAGACATTTATTACCTCCACTAGTATTTATACCTATTCATACATCAACGGATCATCTTTACCAACAGCTTTGAATGCTTCTAATCGTTCTTGACACGCACCACATTTACCACACGCTTTCTGACGCCCATTATAGCATGTCCAAGTTTCTGCATAATCAATACCCATTTGAAAACCATCTTGCAAAATAGTTTCTTTATTACCATCTAAATATGGAGCATATATATTCACAGCTTCATAATTAGCGATCGCAGCAACACTATTCATTTTTTCTAAAAACTCTGGGCGACAATCAGGATAAATTGCATGGTCACCTGCATGAGCTCCATAATATACTTTATCTGTACCTATACTAACTGCATATGCAATAGCTAAAGATAACATAATCATATTTCTATTAGGAACAACTGTTGACTTCATAGATTCTTCCTCATAATGTCCTTCTGGAATATCAATATCACCCGTAAGAGAAGAACCCTGTAACAAATCATTAATACTACTAATATCAATAATCTTATGAATAATACCCTTCTTATCTGTAACACGCCTTGCATACTCCAGCTCAACAGAATGTCTTTGTCCATAATTAAAAGACAACGCATGAACATCATAATCATCATGTATTGCTTTTTCCAGTACGGTTCTGCTGTCCATACCACCACTATAAATTACAACTGCTTTCTTCAAACTCATTTTAAACCTCCACAAAATTAAACATCAAAAGATACAACATTACTACTACTCCACAATTCTACCTGTTCCTTCAACCTACCAAAAATAACTGGTTGTAAATCAGGAAACATATCACCAGCAATCCATCCCTGAGATTGTGCTTTCTTATATGTAGCTTCATCTGGAATTAAAATATAATCTTTAATATAACCAGCATCCTTTAATTCAGACAATGATTTTTCTGCTGGTTCAGCATTTCGTTGTAACGGACTAAAATTTGCTATCACATAATCATATAAATGTCTTTTAAAAAATCTTGTCATTCGATCATACTGTACTTTTTTATACAATACATCATCCTCATGGTCACCTGCATCATAATTCAAATATGGATAACTCAACCAAAATTCTTCAGGTATCATTCCACCGTTTGATACTACAATAAAATCCACTTTATTATCAAAATATTTTACATACTCTTTCCATTTTGTACTATAATAATATGGTCTGGTAGCCGAACACAAAGATAAAAATGCCGTTGGTTGTTTAATTACATGCTGATCTAAAATTCTATCAAATGCTTCATGTATTAACGAATGATTTAATACTTTAATTTCACCAAATAACTCTGCAGCTGGAACCCATTCATCATTTGAAAATAATTTATTATTTCCTGCACGAATAGTTTTATCTGTAACTTTTGTATGATACATTCCAATTAAACCATCTATATATTCCAAATAAATTAACAAACATATATATAATATTCATAATCATTAATCCCCATTTCTGTATTGTAAAAGACCAAAACATAAATAAAATACAAGACAACAAGAAAAAAACAAATCCCCATTTACTATACTGGTCATTTCTAGCTATGAATACAGAACCAAGCAACGCTAACACAACACCAACATATTCTAACACATCAATCATATTCCTAAACCACAGGCCTCTGATCCTTTAGAATCTTTGATGATCTTATTTTTTTCTTTATCAATATATCCACTCATGAATACTTTATTCAATAATGCAACACATTTGTCACTATCAATATTATTAAAATAATCATCAATTAATTTAAAATTGTCACATATCTTTTGTGGGAAAAATGCTTCATATACATCTTTCATACCAGAACTAAATATCCTTCTTACATTCTCAAGATATTCTAATTGCAAATACAAATTATGAAATGCAATCATATTATTAAACTTCTTAAAGATAATTACTTCTTCACCCTTTTCTATTTTATAATTATTAAAGAACCCATATGCATCATCCAAATCCTCACATATAGGACAATGACATGGTAACTTAAAATCTTTTGATAGCTCTTTATAATTAATACTATTTGTCCATTCCATAGACTCCATACCTAAACCAACAATATATCTTGGTCTAGTCATATAACTCCCGTACACACAAGTTCTATTCCAATATGTTGAATCATAAGTAATCTGCAAATCAATACCCATTCGTTCAAATACTAATTGAAGATATTGAAAATAAATCATACTCTCATTAGATGTCACACCAAAGATATGAAACATTTTACAAGATTCTCTAGCTAACTCACCACTATTTAATAAAAACTTTAATGCAGGTAGTATTCTTCCAAGATTTCCTTTCGTTCCACCATATGCCCATCCTTCAAATTCATACTTACTAATCTCTTTATACCATGATTTAATTTGATTTACAGTTTGTCCTTGTATAACATTTAGAATAGTTGCATCTGATCTACTTCTATTTTCATAATAATACTTTGCAGAATTAACAGAAAGATTTAAACATTCATTATAATCTTTATATGGTGATACTGGTTTTTCTTTACCATTCTTATCTACTCGCATCATCCCTAAAGTAAAAGTCGGTCTATCTAATATTGGAAATATATCTCCATTAGCTTCAGAAAATTCTAATGCAATCTTATCTGTATATCTTTTATGATCTAATGTGCTGTGTGCTAAATTATATCCACCACTATCAACAAAGACTTTTGAATTTTCTGCATGAATTGTTTTTCTAAAATTAGTTTTCTTATAAACTGAACCAGCTGAAATTAAAATATACGGATTGTGAAAATAAGAATCAAAATCTTTATTATATATTCTTAATGATTTTTTATCAGAAAAATCTTCTTGATTCTCTTTTGCAATTTGATTGTCATCTTTACCATAAAACATAGACATCAAACCATCACTATATGCTGGAATATAAATTGCTTTCTTCATAATAAAGGTTCTCCTATATTTTTAAGTCTAACCATAGCAGACTCTACAGAAATATGATGTTTATAGTCAGTAGGTTTAGGATATTCTCGATCTTTTTTAATCTGTGCTAATGTCTCAGCATTATATTGAATTAGCTCTAAAGGATATTTTTCAAGCATAGATGGAAGAAAACGAAGCATATAATATCTAGTCATAGCTTTATTTAAAAAAACCATAATAACTGGAGCTATCGCAGAAAACTCCAATACACTTTTAACCTTTCTTTGTAATACACCAACATTTTTCCAGTTATCTATATAAGAATAACGACTACGCTCCACTTCAATAAAAGCTTTTATCTTTTGATCTTCATCAACTACTTGTAAATCCATCTTATGTTCTGAATAATTCTTCATAGTAGTATCATTAGGAAATAGTATATTATTACTTTCTTCAAGCATAACATCTCTCTCAATTTTATCATCATATGTACTATTTACATTTTTACCCTCTGTAGCAAACCTTGCAATTGCTGGATCATATGCCGTCATTACTTCATACCTTTCATATTATTCAAGAGTGAAAAGAACTCTGCTTTCAAATGTTCTATCTTTAAAAAATCTCCACGAACTACTGAAGTCAACATATCACTATCATGTTCTTTAACTCCTCGTGCCGACATACAAAAATGTTTTGCTTTAATAACAACAGCTACTCCTTTTGCCTCTGTTTGTTTTTCAATTTCATCTGCAATTTGTTCTGTCATTTCTTCTTGTATCTGTGGTCTTGATGCAATCCAATCAACCACACGATTAAACTTTGAAAGACCTATTACTTTCTTTCCTGGGAAAATACCAACATAGGCCTGACCCGTAATTGGTTGAAAGTGATGAGCGCAGGTCGAATTAATAGTAATAGGACCGGTAATATATAACTGGTCATATTCTTTTGCATTTGGAAACGCCGTTACATCGGGTGGAGGATAATATCTTCCACGGAAAATTTCATGCACAAACATCTTGGCTACTCGTCTAGCAGTTTCATATGAGTTATGGTCATCAGTAGTATTAATAACCAATGCTTTTAATACATCCTGAAATGCTTCTGCAACTTCTTTTTCAATCTTATTGACATCTCCCGGATCAAGATATGCAAAGATAGTATCATTTGCAAAATGTTTATGTTTGATCGTTGTCATCCTCTTTCGTAATTCATCACTAAACTTTGTATCCATCATACACCACTCCCGTAAGGATTTATATAAATTGCACTATTCGCACCATGTTCAAATACTTCTACACTATAAACAGACACCCGGCCCTTTGTATCAGTATATACTTTTGGTGATACATAATTATATACATGCTCTGCAAACTTCTCACAACCAACTCCTTTAAACGTAAAAAGATTTGCAAGACCTTTACCATGTAATGTTTTAAATGTATTTAACTCAGGATCATCTTCGGCTATTGCTAATGTGTGGTCAAATACTTCGTCAAGATATTTCTTAATCCATTTACATTCACCAAAATCATAAACCCAATTTCGTTCATCAAGTGTTGCAGCTTCAAATGTAAAACGAAACCCCAAACTATAACCATGAATTAAATTACAATGACTATCAGCTCTCCATTGTCGAAATGCACAACTCAATCCTCTATCATTACCATATGTCTTTGTGCTTCTATACATCACATACCTCCTGTAACACGCTCCCACGGGAACACAATCCACCTATATAACTGCTCATGTAAGTAGTTAATCTTATCATCATTATCATTACCAAACAATGCAATACAATTATAATTTGGATTCTTATCAAACTCAGGCAACTCTAAAACTGCTCTGAATGTTGTACCTGTATCATATATATCATCTACCACAATAAGATGTGGAAAGAACCTAGCAGTAGGTCTAAGCTTTTCATCATGTATTAAATTTAATATCCACTCTGCTTTCTTATCTTCACCATCTCTTGATTGATACTTAACAATACTCATAGGACATCCTAATGCATTACTTAGATGTACTCCCATTGGTAAAGAACCACGATAGATTGATACTACATGAGGATTTGGTA
>VTLG01008516.1_pt1 | contig 11242 bp, 14 predicted proteins | sample 4694571 | NCBI WGS metagenome assembly VTLG01 (sample SAMN12604809, study PRJNA352737) | marine metagenome | biome: ENVO:00000447; feature: ENVO:00000209|ENVO:00000569|ENVO:01000036; material: ENVO:00002151; isolation source: viral sequences binned using virsorter ... | reverse complement strand
ATTGAAACAAGTCAATTACCATGTTTATCTTTAATTCAATTCCAAATAATAGATAAAAAATTATGGATTACTGTATATCAGAGAAGCGCGGATTCTAATTTAGGGTTGCCTTGCGATATATATCATGTTAAAAAAATTGCAGATAAAATTGATATACCATTAAAAAACATAACTTTTTTTATTGGCAATGCTCATATTTACACAAATAACATTTATCAAACAGAAAATTTATTATCAGGTAAAGAGTACAAATTTAAATTAAATGTTTAATGATAGTTAAGCCAACTTTTTTTAATAGTAGAAATGAAAGATTACATTGGGATTATGAAGATGCTAACAATTGGTTGTTTAAAATAATATACCAGCAGGGCACAACATGCAAAGAACAAAATTATATATTAAGGGACTTAAAACAAGACAAAAACATTATTGGATATATTTATAAAAAAATACACCAAAAATTTGATGTCATTGAAATTGAAGTCAATAGATTCACAAAAACAGAATACGATATGGCTAAAAACATTGGAGTACCAACAGTATTAGATTGTGTTAAAACTAAACCACTATATAGAAAAAAACTACAAAAAGCTAAAACAAATAGCCGAAAAGATTACCAGTTGCAAGAAGTATGATTGTGACGATTTATTGCACGATACAATAGTGGCTTTGTATGATAGTGATAAAGAAAAAATAGAAAAACTAATAGACAAAAACGAACTTATATTCTGGATAGCACGAATTATGGTTAATCAGTACCACAGTAAAACGTCCCCTTTTTATAAAAAGTATAGAAAATATTATACTCTTTTAAATGACAAATTTGTTTTAGGAACATGGCAAGACCAATATATTAATGCAACTCCTGAAAGAATACACAGGATAATAGAAGAAGACGGAGTAGAGCTAAAAAAACAATTTGAAAAAGATTTAGAACGTGTTAACATAAAGCTAAAACAGATACATTGGTTTGATTCGGAATGTTTTAGAATATATCACCAGACAGGAATGTCATTGAATGAATTTTCTAAACAATGCGGAATTAACAGAAATACTATTTATAAATCAATTATTAAAGTAAAAAAGATATTTAATGAAGACTTCTAAACCACGTGGACTTGGAGATAACATAGAACAGTTCACAGAAAAAACAGGGATAAAAAAGGTAGTAAAAAAAATATTCGGCGATGACTGTGGCTGTAGTGAACGTAGGGACAAGCTCAATGCTATGTTTCCAAACTTTCAAAATATACGTCCCTTTACTAAAGATGAGAAGGCAATATATGAACAAGTGATGCCAGATGTTGACAAAACAAAGACAGTAACAAAACAGCAACAATATATTTTAAATGGAATATATAAAGCTGTATTTAACACAGATGCTAAGTTTACTAATTGCAGTCCATGTGTTAAAAGAACATTAGATAATTTAAGAAAAGTATATGAAAAAAGTTGTAAAATATGAATCAAGTTTTTAGATTTTGTTGTAGTTGCACTAGACTTACACTTGTGCAAAAAGGAAAATGTTATTTTTGTAATAGCAAATTTATAGATTTTGGAGTTAAAGACAGACTTATAGATTCTGATTATGCAGAAACACACTAAGGTATATTTTGACTTTTTTGGTTATGATGAAAGCTCATACATTGAGTGTGAGATGGACTGTGGAGCTAGAGCTGTTGACATACATCACCTTGAACGTAGAACAGGCAATAAAATTACTAACAACTACGTAGAGAACTTGGTGGCTTTGTGTCGTGACTGTCATATTAAATGCAACGAAAGTAGTTTCAATATGTATGTTAAGATAAAACACTTGGAGTTAGTATGTTTACAAATACATGGATTAATACAATTAAATAAAAGATTAAATGGAATTAGAAAAGGTAAAAATTGAACAACTAGAACCAGCAACGTACAATCCAAGACAGATAAGTACAAAGCAATTTAACGACCTTAAAGAATCAATTACAAAGTTTGGAATGGTTGACCCCCTTATAGTAAACAAATGTTATACAATAGTTGGTGGACATCAACGATACAAAATATGTAAGCAATTAGGCTATAAAGAGATAGGCTGTATAATACTAGACCTTGACAAAGAACAAGAAAGAGAGCTTAATATACGTTTAAACAAGAACACAGGAGAGTTTGACATGGATATACTAGCAAATGAATTTGACATTCAAGAACTTACAGAATGGGGGTTCAAGGAAATTGACTTAGACATTAATATAGACAAGCTAGTAGAAGACACAGAAGACGTAGCAATATTAACTATAAAAGAAGACGACCTAATAAAAGCAGAGCAACTATATAAAGAACTAAAAGAGAGGGGGTTTGATGTTAAGAAAAAACAATAGAATAACGGAATAAAAACGGAAACAATGAATAAATTTCCAAACAAAGCAACAAGATTTAGTTCTGAAAATCAACCAGAAAAACGTGGAAGACCTAAAGGTAGCAGGAATGTAGCAACTGTATTAAAAGAATTATTATCAGTACAAGATACTAATATGGGTGGTGTCGGTGACTTTGGTTCACCAATAGCAAAAATGTTAATACAAATAGCGTTTCATAAGGATAGTAACAATAACGAAAAGTTAAAAGCAATAAAAGAAATACTAGACAGAATAGAAGGATTGCCAGACCAGAATGTTAATGTTTCAGCAAAACCCCCATCTTGGATTAATGAAGATGACGAAACAAGCTAAGCCATATTATGATTTAAAAAGCTCTAATAAGCGAATATGTGTATTGCAAGGGGGTACAAGGAGTGGCAAGACATACAGTGTTCTAATAGCGTTAATTGAGTTTGCGTATAAGAATAAGGGTAAAGGCTTATACATTACAATAGCACGTCAGACCTTGCCTAGCTTAAAGGCAACATCAATGCGTGACTTTTTTGATATACTAAACAAAGAGGGATTGTATGATGAACGTAATCATAACAAATCAAATCACATTTACATTTTGTATGGCTGTTATTTTGAATTTATAAGCTGTGATTCTGAGCAGAAGGTTAGAGGGCGTAAAAGAGCTGTATTATTTATGAATGAATGTAATGAGTTTAGCATGGACACATTCATACAATTATCATTAAGAACAACATACAAGATAATAATAGACTTCAATCCTAGTGAGGAGTTTCATTGGTTGTATTCACAAATCATAGATTCAGATAGGCAGGACGTAGATTTTTTTGTTTCTACATATAAGGACAATCCATTTTTAGAACCTGCAACAATAAAAGAAATAGAACGTCTAAAAGAAGTAGACGAAAACTTATGGCGTGTCTTTGGTGAAGGTCAGCGAGGGGTAGCGACTGAAACCATTTTCACGTCATTTAATATAGTTGACGAAATACCAGACAACGCAAAAGAAGTAGCACTTGGATTAGATTTTGGCTATAGTGCTGACCCTACAAGTCTTGTAAGAGTTTATAGACATGACCTAGATTTATATATTGATGAGCTAATATATGAACGAGGCTTAACAAATCAAGACATTGGAAACAGAATCAAAGAACTAAATATTGACAGAAGGTCTGAGTGTTTTGCTGATTCTAGTGAGCCTAAGAGTATAGAAGAGATTTTTAGAATGAGCGTTCTGAATATAAAGGGAGCTAAAAAGGGACACGATTCTGTACGTATTGGAATAGATGTAATGAAAAGACACAAAATTAACATAACAAAAAGAAGTGTCAACACAATCAAAGAATTTAGGAATTATAAGTGGATAAAGGACAAGAACAATCAAATAACTAACAAGCCAATAGACGCTTTTAATCACACAATAGATGCTGTTAGGTACGTGTGTTTAAATAAGCTGATGGTGTCTTATTCAGGCAAGTATTATATTAGTTAGACAAACTAGTAAAAATTATATTTATAAAAAATGAAGCAGATAAAACTAACAGTTCCGAATAATTGGAATGACATAACAGTAAAGCAATATCAAGAACTTATTAAAATACTTGATAGCAAGAAAAATGAAAAACAAAAAATAATGGACATGGTGTCATTGTTCTGTGGTGTAAGTAAAAAGGACTTAAAAAACTTTGCTTATGGTGACGTTGAAAAGATAGGAAATATTTTAAAAAAGATGACTAGTGAAGACCCATCAGAAATTAAAATGACTAAGCACGTGAACTTTAAAGGACATAATTATTCTGTTATTCCTAATATGTCAGAAATGACAACAGGCGAGTTCGTTGACTTAGAGAGTTATTGTGAAGACGTAACAGCAAACCTACACAAAATAACAGGTGTTTTGTATAGGAAACAAACAGAAAAAGTAAATAGGTGGGATAGATACAAGGTTGAAGACTATGACCCTAACCCTGAAAAACAAGAGCTGATGTTGGAGTTTCCAATGGGTTATGTGCTGGGTGTCCTTAATTTTTTTTTTCATTTAGGCGAGAAACTTTTGATAGATTCAGCCAATTATTTGGAAAAACAGAAGTAGTACAAAACGAAGGACAAGCGAACGAAAGAATTGTTAGAACGCAGGATAGGTATGTAGAGAAGTGGGGGTGGTATGCTATTTTATATGACTTAGCAAATGGTGATATACTTAAGATGGACGATGTAACTAATTTAAAAATATATCAAAGTTTAACATTCCTATCTTATAAGCAAGATAGGTTTATATTAGAAAAAGAAAATGGCAAATAATAGCAATCCAACACCAAACAATATTACGTATCGACAAATGATTGATACGTTTAAAACTATTGCTACAAATCACTATCAAATACAATCCTTCAATTCAGGTAGCTTAAATGATGTAGATTTAGAAAAGCTAGACGTTACTAATTTTCCTTTGCTTTATGTCACGCCTAATCCAGCGGTTGTAGATGCTCAAACACTAACGTACAGCTTTGATGTTATAGTAGCTACAATAATACAAGAAGACTTTGCGGATTTAGACGATGCTTATACTGAAATGCTATTAATACTAAAAGACGTAATTGCAGAATATAGACAAGCACAGGAAACAGCTAGTTATGTTGACCAACGCACAGACCTTGTACTTCCTATAACGTGTGAGCCATTCACCAGTAGATTCGCTAATATGCTAACTGGCTGGGGTGCAACATTCCAAATAGTCTGTAACAATGAGAATAACCTTTGTGCTGTTCCTATAAACCCTAATACATAATGGCATACGAAAATAGCATACAAGTACTACAAAGGTTTGGAATAAAACAAGTAGAGGACGCTAAACGAGGTTTAAAAGGCTCTAAGAACCTATCAAGAAAAATTAAGTCACAAGTAATAGGTGACTTTAAATCGACTCCTGTGGTCAAATTCACTATGCCTAAGTATGGTGCTTTTGTAGATACTGGTGTTAAGGGTACAGGCATAAAGCCAAAAAGTCCTAATGCACAGCCTTTAAAGATGAAGAAGGTGTTGAATAGTAAGTTTGCAAATTTGATGTTTGGATTTAATAAACAACCAGCTTTTAAGAAATCAAAGTCAATGATACCTCCTAAAGTATTAGACAAATGGGTTATTCAAAAGGGCATAAAAGGAACTAGAGGTGCTAAAGGTAGGTTTGTTTCTAGGAACTCTATTAAGTTTGCTATGGCTATTTCTATTCACAGACAAGGGTTAACAGGTACAGGGTTCTTTACTAAACCACTAGGACAAAATTTGGGAATAATGTACAAGGACTTAGAAAAGGCATACGCAAAAGATTTAACAAATTTATTAAAACAAGAATACTTCGTATAATATGGCTACAATAAGAATAATGCAAATACCGACACAGACTGGAAGTTATACAGGAACTAATACTTTTGAAGAGTGCCTACCTTCTAACTATTGGCCAATATCACCTATAACAGTTAGAATAGATGAAAACTTATCATCTTATTTTAAGGTAAAATATATATTGAGAATTTACAAGAATAGTGTTTCAGCAAGTAACCTTTTATCAACACTAAAACAAAGAACAAATAACAATTCTAGTACAACAAATCAAATAGCTATTTTTGATATTAGAGGCATAGTAAATACACAGCTTCAATTCACAAATAGAGATTCAAACGCTACAACTTACGAAGTTCATACAATAGGTAAAAATGTTACATCTAAGCTATTTTCTAAAAATAATGGTACTATAAAAACCATTGTAGTAGTTGCAACATGGGAGTTTTCAACATCAGCTAGTAATCCCCCAGTTGAACAAACAGGAGATACAACTACAATGACAATGTATTTTAGTCCAGCTACATTTAGACTATTTCAAGTAGTAAATGAAGACATAAACCCATTGAACAAGTATTTTATAAATAGTGCAACATTAAGTTTGGCTCTTAGCAATTTGCATAACGAACAAGATATAAGAGAGGGGGTTAGACAAATTGGTGCAATGATTTCTGGTTTAATAAATTACGTTTCAGCTCGGTATTGTTTTCATACAATAGGCTTTTTAAATAAAAGTGGCTGGGGTTCTGATGGGCAATATATAGCTTTAAAATACTTTGATAAAACAGGTTCGCAAACAGGTAGCACATACACTATACAAAATAACACTACACAAGGTGGTACACTTCCAGCGTCAGCAGCTAGTGATGATGCCTACATGATTTTTGCGGGAGTAGGAACTAAAAACTTTACACATTATGCAGGAGCAGCTTTTAAAGATAATGTTGCTATACCTGTTTTTGATGGTCAGCCTAATAACATACCTAATTGGTCTTATTACACTATTCAACTAGTAAACAATTCAGATGGCACAGGTGGTCAATCTAACAAATACTTTTTTGTAAAAGATAATTCACTATCAGAACACACAGACATCTTAGGCAACACATACATAGTAAACTGTCAACAACAACCAGTAATAAGGCTAGGCTGGATAAATCAACTAGGAGCATGGGACTATTATAATTTTAGAGGTGGTTTTGTAGAAACATTAAAGAGTGAACGTATGGACTATACTAGCATAATAGGTGCATCAGAATTAAATGACGGTGATGTTTATACATTTGATACATGGAGTAGAGGTAAAAGTGTTTTAAAAACTAACACAACAGCAACAGCAAGAATAGAAAGTCAGTTTATGTCAGAACAACAAGCTAAGTTATTAGAGCCTCTTTTTTCTTCACCTAGTGTAATGATTATTGACAATGGCTTAATAACAACAACTTTTGAAGGTGCATCACAGCCTGTGGTAGTTACTAACAAATCTTTTGAACGTAAAACAAAATCAAAAAATAGAATTGAAATAAAGTACACGTTTGAAATAGAATACGCAAGTAAACTAAACACAATAGAATAATGAGTCAAAGAGTTAGATTAGTAGTATATCGTAAAGAAATTGATGCTTCAACATCAGAATCAAGCTATGAATTAGACTTGCAGGGTTCTCCAAATATATCTTTAAATTTCCAATTTAGTGATATTAAAGAACCACAAACACGAAAAGCTAGTTATTCTCAGACTTTTAAACTTCCATTTACAGACAACAACAACGAATTTTTCCAGAACTGGTATAATGTAAATACAGACACTTTGATGTTTGATACTAGAAAAAGATTTAGAGGTATTTTATATGTAGGAACAAACCCACAATTTGAAGGTTTTATTCAACTTAGGTCTGTATATCAAAAAGCTAAATTGTACGAAGTAGTGCTATTATCTAACACAGCAGACTTATTCACTAACGTAGGTAATAAACCTTTAAAAGATGCTTTTTTAAATGATGACGGAGTGTCTTATACAGAATACTATAATCACGACTTTACAGAATCTAATTTAAAAGCTAGTTGGGACGGAACAGCAGATGGCTTTTTAAATGTTGATGGAACGTCATTAAGAGATACGACAGCAGACGTTCAGAAGGTTATGTATGATATGAGGGTTACAAAACCTAATTTCTTTTATAATAACCTTGAAGAACGCTATCTAAATATGTCAGCGTCAGCTATTAATTCTTTTTCAAACACATACTTAGATGCTCAAGAATTTCAAGTGCCTATTACACAACTTAGACCTTCAATACAACTAAAAGAGTTAATTTTTAAGGTAATAAGAAGTAATGGTTTTACATTTACATCTACATTTTTAAATAGCGATTATTTCAGTAAGTTATATATGACTCTTGGTGGCTATTTAGGTGAAGAACCTTTGCCACTTAAAAATGGCGGTAGCTTTCCAGCAGGACAATCAAAGGTTGGTAACAATAGTGACTGGGGGTTTTTGTCAGATAGTGGTACTGGTGGTAGTCAAGTTATTTTAAATACTGATGGCGACCCTATTACTGGGGGTGACATGGTTGACCCAGAATCAACCGAAGTAGTAATTCCTGTAAACACAACAACGAGTACAGCTGGTTGTGATGACATTAATGATGCTTACGATTTTTGGGACGTTAGCACAAATACCTTTGAAAGAAAATTTGAAGCCTGTCTATCTATGAATGTTAGATTTAAGCTAAAAATGGATAGAGTAAGTCAACCAGCAAATAGTTTTTCTTATTTTGATGTAATTGTTAGTCTTAATGAGTGTGATGCAGATGGAAACGAAACAGGCAACGTAATTACAACATCAACAGTATCTCAATATGTATCTTTAATTACGGGCTCTCCAGAATATGAAGAAAATTTGAGTTTTTGGCTTGACCTTGTTGATATGAATATTGGTGGCAAGGCTAAGCTAAAAGTAAGAATAGAGAATTTACAAATGTATGGTGGTGCAGGTTCAGCTTATATTAGATATGGTACAGAAGCTGAATACACTTGTTGCAATTGTTTAAGAAATGAAATGAGAGTAAACTGGGCATCATTTACAACTTTTGTTTATGGGGCTGGTCAAGGTGGTATTGATATTCCTAGTTGTATTGACCCTGATATAGCACAATCAGACTTTTTATTAGACATTATACAGCGTTTTAACTTAGTAATAATACCAGACCAAGAAGACCCCACAAACTTACTTATAGAGCCTTATAACGACTATTTGGCTTTGGGTAGTGTAAAACAATGGACAGAAAAACTAGACACGTCAAAAGAAATAACTGTAAGAGATACAACAACACTCCAAAAAGCTGAAATAAAACTATCAGATTTAGAAGACGTAGACTTAGCCAATATCAGGATAAAACAACAAGCTCCTACACTAAATGTATATGGACACTATGACGAGTTGACTACAAATAACAATTTTGCTAAGGGGGTGCTTAGTAATAAAGCTATCTGTTCACCTTATATCAATGCTAAAATATATCGAGATGAAACTGACGATGTATATACATGGTTCAAAAATGTTCCTGTACATTATGAGTTTTCATATAAAGTAAACGAAGGTATAGTAGAGAACCCATGTGAACCTACAAAACCTAAATTATATTTTTATAGAGGTGTACCAGCAACAGCTTTAGACTACACAGGTAGTACAGCAACCTATTATATGCACAATCAAAATGTTGCAGATAGTGAAATAGATACTTTTACTTTTACCACATTTCCTATTTGCACTCCTTACTCTATTGAAGGAACGGGCAATACACACACATTAGGAATAAATACGAAAAGCCTTTATTTTGACGCAAAACCCCCATTAGTAGGTGATTTAAGTGTATTTAATTATGAAGAGGTAGAGGGGACTTGGTTTAATAATGCTTTGTATGGCTTATACTGGCGTGGATATTTGAATACTATATATAATAAAGATGCACGAATTATGGAGTGCTATCTTAATTTAGATGAAGTAGATATAGCAACTTTTGATTTTAATGATGAAATCTTTATAAAAGACACATATTGGAGAATCTTAAAAATAGAAAATTATCAAGTTGGAGTAAGAGCAACTACAAAAGTTACGTTGTTAAAAATTATAGATACTGGTATTCCTTGTTTTGGTTGTGATTATATAGTATCAACAGACGCATCAGGAAGCAACTTATTTTATGATGCTATATATTGGTGGTGTCCAAAAGACAATCCAAGTTGTAATCCAGCAATAGGTGACTTTGCTAGTATAGGGGTTGAGGCTTTGCGTAATATAGTTGCTGACCCTGAGTGTTGTGTGTGTGAAGGTGGTATTCCACTTACAGGAGTAACATGGTTTGCAGATGAAAATTTATATCCATGTTTAGCTGATACAGGCTCTTGGCCGATTGATTGGTTAAATAGAGTAGCTCCACGTTCTATATATTCATCAGGACAAACAAAAACTATATTTTCAGGAACAATAGGTAATGCAGGTCTTATGACTGGTTCAGACACGAGCAAGTATTCTTGTAAAATAATGAACCCTATAAAAGACGATATGGCTATCAAGTACAAAAACACAGGCTATAACACTCCAAAAATACATGGAGAAATGCACAGATTTGTACTTACAGGCAATACTAATGGAAACACAACAGGATATGCTTACGCACAAGGAAACTTTCTTAGAAATAAAATTAATATGCCTTACAACGCAAATGTAACTCTTAGAGTTTTAGGGGTATCAACTGTTGTCGGTGGTTCTAATGCAACACATAAAGTCGGAACAACTGAAAGTTTTGCATACTATACAGCTTTTGTAAATCACTTAGGAACTGTTTCACAACTTGGAACGGCAGGTGGTGTTAGAGAATATGAGCTTTTGCAAAGTGGTGTTTCGAAGGCTTGTGATGTTAATATTTCAGTCAGTCATGGAAACATACAATTTGCACTAACTGATGGAAATTCAGACACTAAAAGAACATGGACACTATCAGTAGAAATGTCAGTACAAAAAATAAACAATTTAAGTATTCCTTTTGGCATAAGCTATGCTGTATTCCAAAATGGAGATAATATATTATTTGAAAATAGTCATAGGTTAGAATGGAATTAATAGAAAAACATATAAAACTATCAACAACAATGATGATAACAGAATTAAAAATTGTTAATACAGTTGACATATATGGACACCAAGATTTGGAGTTTGTATATGGAATGAATGAAAAGCATACGAGTATTAAAAGAATGTTTAAAGAAATAAAAAGAATACTATGTCGGAAGAAGTCACAGTAAATATTAACGTCAAAGGAGCAGACAAGGGAGCTAAAGATATAGACAAGCTAGGCAACGCTACCAAAAAGGTTAAGCAAGAAACTAAAGAAATGGAAACAGGTGTGATGGCTGCATGGGGCGAGGTTAATATACTAGGCACTAGTTTAGGTTCAGTAGGTAAAGCGTTTACATCAACAGCAAAGACAGCTAAGTTAATGTTTTCGTCTATAAAAATTGGACTTA
>VTLG01003846.1_pt1 | contig 11243 bp, 4 predicted proteins | sample 4694571 | NCBI WGS metagenome assembly VTLG01 (sample SAMN12604809, study PRJNA352737) | marine metagenome | biome: ENVO:00000447; feature: ENVO:00000209|ENVO:00000569|ENVO:01000036; material: ENVO:00002151; isolation source: viral sequences binned using virsorter ... | reverse complement strand
CTCGATCAAACCAACCCGGACGTTGCGATTGCATACGATACTTTGTTACAGGTATCAAGAGAGGTCCAAGCAGAAGGATGGACTTTTAATACAGAGTACCATTATGATTTTACACCTGATGCTAATGATGAGATATTAATACCTAATAATGTATTACAATTAAAACTTACTGAAAACTGGGGTAATGTCGATAAGGACGGTATCCGTAGAAATGGTAAGTTATATGATAGACAAGATCATACATATAAATGGACTGACCAATCTCCTGTTGAATGCGATGTTGTATGGGAATTTGACTGGGTTGATCTACCACAACCTATACAAGATTTCATAACATCTAGAGCTGCTACTATTGTATCTCAACGTATAGTAGGAGATCAAACCCAATACCAAATGTTACAACAACAAGAAGCATATGCTAGAGCTTTAGCTTTAGAGTATGAAACACAACAAGGTCAGTTTACATTCTTTGGACATCCACAAGGACATCAGAACTATTACAATAGTTATCAACCATACCAAGCACTAGCAAGATAATGGCAGCAGTAACCCAACGAATTGACAATTATTTAGGTGGGGTATCTAAGCAATCAGATGATAAAAAACTACCTGGACAAGTCAGGGAATGTCTTAATGGCTACCCTGATCCTACCTTTGGATTAACAAAAAGACCCGGACTTAAATGGATTGCTAATTTAGGTACTGGTACTACATATGATTCCTCTAAATGGTTTTATATACATAGAGATAATGACGAGAAATATATAGGATGTATTAAGCCTGCTTCAGGAGGCTCTACAGGGGACATAGATATATGGAATGCTACAACAGGTGTTGCATGTACTGTTAACTATGGTACAGGGGCACAGGCGTACCTTACAGGTGCTCGTACAAACTATGATCTACTAACTGTACAAGATACAACTATAGTAACTAATAATTTAATATCAGCAGCAACATTAGCAGCTCCATCTTTTACAGCTAATGCTCAAGCAACATTAACATTAAGTGGTACATCAGTTAGCACTACCTATACTGTTGTAGTTGCTGGTACTTCTACCACTACTACTACAGATAGTGATGACACATATGATGATGCATTAACTAAGATTAAAGCTTCTATTGATGCAGCAAGTATATCTAACTTAACTGTTGTAAAACATCAAGATACATTACAATTAACTAGAACCAGTGCATTTACTATAACTGCTGTCGGTGGTGCAACTAATACATCTATCAGTGTATTCCAAGATCAAGTAGATAGTATAATTCAGTTACCTACCCAAACAGCACATAACCATACAGTTAAAATTATAAATACTGCTTCTGATAATGATACATATTTTGCTAAATTTGTAGCAGATAATGGTTCTTCTGGACCCGGTTATTGGCAAGAAACTATAGATCCTAGTTTATCTACAGGTCTTAATACGGCTACTATGCCACATGAATTAGTTAATAATTCTACTAATACATTTACATTCCAAAAGATAGTTTATACTGCTAGATTAGTTGGTGATGATACTACTAACTCACACCCTAGTTTTGTAGGTCAGAAGATACAACAAGCGTTCTTCTATAATAATAGATTAGGATTCTTATCTCTAGATAATGTAATCTTAAGCCAATCAGGACAGCATTATAACTTCTATCATACTTCAGCTCAAACATTAACAGATGCTGACCCTATAGATTTACAAGCATCTACTACTAAACCTGCTTCTCTACACGGTATTATACCTACTACACAGGGTCTTATATTATTCAGTAAGAATCAGCAATTCCTAATGAGTGCTCAGGATAATATCCTTACTCCTACTGCTACTACTATTAGAACTATCTCTAACTATGAGATGGATGATAGTGTAGACCCTATAGATATGGGTACTAATATTAACTTTATTAGTAAGACACCTAGTTATACTCGTATCTTTGGTATGGCTACTAGAGGACAAGATGAGAACCCTCAAGTATTAGATGTAGGTAGAGTAGTAAACGAATGGGTTCCAGCTACAATAGATACATTTATCGGTAGCTCTCAGAACCAGTTCATTGCTCTATCTAGTCAGTCTGATAGAAAAGTATATTTCTATTTAACTTATAGTGATGGTGAAAAGAATGTAGTACAAGCTTGGTTTAACTGGCAGTTACCGGGTACAGTACAAACTATAGCAGTTGATTCAGATGAATTCTATGCTGTTACCAAACAAGGAAGTCAATTTACATTAGGTAAGGCTAGTATTAGTCAAAGTCCTGATGATGCTATTATAGTTAATAATGATGGTCAAAAGCTAAACCCATGCATAGATCTATGGTCTACAGCTCGTAATGCAGCTAATAATGCTACTGTAGTATATGATTCTACTAATGATTTCTCTAAATGTTATATACCATTTACTAATGTAACAGACTTAACACCTGTTATAATTATTAAAGGTACTACAGCTACAGGACAATTCATTGAATCTGGATTTACTACTACACCTGAAGTTATAACTAATGATGGTGATCCATATTTTAAAGTACTTAGAAAAGATTTAAGTGGTGTAGCTAGTGATGTTGTTGTAGGATGGAAGTATGATTTAGATGTTATACTACCTAAAACATACGTTAGAATGGATGAAGCTAAAACTAGAACAGATTTTACAGCTGCTTTAACTGTAGCTAGAATGAAGTTTGCATTAGGTTTATCTGGTGTTATGTCATTTAAATTGAAATCTACTGGTATTAGACAAGGTAAGAAAGAATATACTGGAGATGGTAGTACTACTGTCTTTAACTGGGTTGATGAAGATCTTGATTATATAGATAAGGATCAAATAAAAATTAAATTAGATGGTGTTGTTACTACAGCATTTACTGTATCTGGAGATACTCAGGTTACATTTACTAATGCACCCGGTAATAATGTAAAGATTTTAATATACCTTGATGAATGGTATAATTTAAACCCAACTCAAATGGCTGACACATATTTAGCTAATGATATTGCAGTTACAGAACAATCAATTGTCTCTATCCCTATTCATCAAAAGAACAATAACTTCCAATTAAGAGTGTTTAATGATTCACCATTCCCTGTATCTTTAAATTCAATGATGTGGGAAGGTAATTACTCACCTCGATATTATAGGAGAACTTAAATATGATGTGGAATGATGGTGGTGTTCCAATGAACCCTGCCGAAGAATCAATGTTACCACCGGGTGCTAATAGGCTAATCGATAGAGAATTAGCCGCATCAGGTTTAGAAATGAATTGGGTCCAGTTTGTAGCACCAGTTCTTACTATTGGTGCAAGTATATACAGTGGTATCAAAAGCTCTAATGAAAAGAAACAAGCTGCTGATGCTTCTAATGAGGCTACTGAAAGACAATTTGAATATGACACCCAGAAATGGGAGATGTCTAAAGATAAATTAGTTGCTGATAGAGAGTATGCTATTCAACAGATAACTAATAATGCTCAAAATGAGAGAAAAATTGCTGATTTTAAAGATGCTCAAAACTTACAACAGTATGCATATAATCTAAGGATTCGTAACCAAGAACAGCAGTCCTTAGATCAGCAGTTTCAAAAATCAGATCAACTATATGGAGCTCAAGTAACTCTTAACTCACAAGCGGCTGAAGCTGCTAAAGTAGAAGAGTATAATAGACACTCAGATGTTCGTGTTGAAGCACAGTTTAATGAAAGAGAAGCTTATTTACAAGCTATTAGAGATGAAGGTACATTAAGATCTAAAGGAATAAAAGGTAGATCTGCAGCTAAAGGTGTGCAAGCAACTTATGCTGATCTTAGTAGACAATTAGATTTAATTGATGCTACTGTAGATAGCTCTGGTACTGCAATGTTAGCTGCTATCGAAGAGATATCAAGAGATCATGTATCAGCAGATTTAGCTTCTTATGCACAGAAAATGTTAGATCCGGGTGTACTACCTATGCCTATCACACCAATGGCTACTCCAGTATCAAATATTGTTATGCCTAGAGCTTTAGGTGAATATGACTTTGGACCACAACCAGTTAGAGGAGCTATGGCTACTGCACAAACAGGACAAGTATGGGGTACTGCTATTAGTAATGTAGCTGCTGCTGTACCAGATTTCACTAAAGCAATGGGGTGGACACAGTAAATGGCTAATTTCAGATCAAGCGCAAGAAGAGGTCGCTTCTCCAGACGAGATCAAGGTGATTTCGGTATTAAAGCTTTCTCTGAACAACAAGAGAATATTATTAAATTCCTTGATAGAGAAAGAAGACAAGCTAAACAACAAGGTGATAGTTTTGCAGCTGCTTTAAAAGGTGTTGCTAATACAGAATCAGAGAATAATAGAATCATTAATAAATTAGATGGTGATATCTATAAAACTCAATACAATGCTATACAAGTTAAAGGTCAAAGAGAAGTAGAAGCTTTAGAACAAGAAGCTAAAGAGTTAGAGTCATCTTCTAAATTTTGGGCTGATTTCTCTGGTACTGGTGCTAGAAATTTAGCATCAGCTGCTGGAGCTATAACAGAATCTGCTGAATTTATTAGAGGTACTAATTTATATAATGCAGAAGAAGATCAAATACGAAAATATTCTATAGACATAGCTAATTTAGAAAATATAGCTAATAGAAATAGTCTTGAATACGAAAGAAATCTCTTAACAGAAAAGCTTAAAAAGGATAAAGTTTTAAGTAAAGAGGATCAGGCAAGATTTGATCAAATAGAGGCAGATCTAAAAAAACAGAATACAGAAATTGCTAAAGTATTAGGTGATAGAAGAAACAATTCTAATAGACAACTAGTAAGATTACATATACAGGACTATAAAGATAATGCTGATCCGTATCATAAAAATATACTTGTAGCATGGGATAAATTTGTAGATGAACAAAGAGAAAAAGGTATTGAAGTAAGTTCTGAATTAATACCCGGATTTTATAAAGAATGGGCTAAAGAGTATTTATCTCAAAGAGGATTAAGTTTAAAGACAGATGCAGCACAAGAGTTCATTACTGCAATATCTAATGAAGGCGCTCAGATGTATGGTGTCTTTGAAGGTAAAGCAAAGTTTGATAAAACTACAAAGCTTATAGCAGATAGAAAAAAGACATTAAAAGCTGCTACAAATGACCTTGAGCGACATAATGAGATTGGATCTTTAGTAACAGCTATAGCATCTGGAACTTTTAAAAATGACAAGAATGGAGAATATTATCCATTTACAGGGAATCTAGCTGAAGCTACTTTAGAAGCATTTAATATCATAGCAAGTGATCCTACTTTAACAAGGGTACAATTAGAACAGTATTTAGATACACTTGTTATTGGGGAAGGTATTAGTTATAGAGATAAACTAGAAAATAATTATGATCTAGAAACTACAGTTTATACAAAATATGCTAATGCTAAGAAGAACTATATTCAACAAGAAAATACTTTAGATAATGCTAAAGCTGAAGATTGGTATATAACAGAAGTAGAAGACAAATTTGATCCAGATAAGAATGGTGTCTATGATAATAGTACTATAGAAGGTATTACAGTACTAAATAATCTTCTATTAGAAGCAAAGACAAAGAAGGGTAGTGAAAATGTAGTTAATAAAATTGCAACATTAATGCTCATCGATCCTAATAGTACTGTACCTGCTATAACTCAATGGAAATTAAATACAGCAATTAATACTAAGGACTGGAAATGGTTTAATTCTATTTATACTTCAGGCGAACTGAATGCAGCACAGAAAAAACAGTATTCTGGAGTTAATATCGCTTTAGCTAAAATAGATAATCTTGGTAATAAAGTTGATAGCAGACTTGAAACTACTATTAAAGCAGAACTTGGCCGATCACAAATTGTCAAATCTTATGATAAATCAGTTGATACAGCTGTAGATTTTGCATCGAATCAAGTATTGAATAAGTACTTAGACCTTGTAACAACTAAAAGTAAAGATATAGAAGCAGGTACTACAACACATGAGAACCTTTTAAATGAAGCTATAGAAACTGTACTTAAAGATATAACCGAGGAGAAAGGTATATGGAAAATAAAACCAGTACAGGATCAAGGTACTGCAGGATCAACTGCGTATTATGAATACTTTAAAACTCAAAAAATAGGTAAGCAAGAAGATTTAAGTGTAAATCAATTGAAGACACTTCTGAATACTGAAGTATCTATAAAAGATGAAAAAAGTTATGAACGGATAATTGCAGAAGGATCAACTGCGTATAAAGGAAAGGTACTAAGCCCAACTTCAATTGCAAACCTCATAGTAGATATAGAAAATGGTCAGGGAGTTACTATTCCTGAATCAATCAATGTAATTGCTGAAGCTTTTAAAGATACTAAATTCAAAGATGGATCAGTGATGAGTTCAAATAAAGTAATAAATGATATATTAGAAGGATCTGGAAGTAGTGTTCGTATTGCACCTGATGTTAAGGTAGTAGCTGAAGCAAAAGGTATTGATACTAAAGGTAAAAGTTCAAACTACTGTTCAGCAGAACTACTATATAATAATATTAAAGAGTTTGATGTACTACTTATACCAAATGAAATGAGAGTAAATCTCGCCAAAAACTCTAAACAATTAATATCAGGTTTAAATACAGCTGGATTAATAGAAGGTACAGATTATGTATTAAATACAGAGCAGTCTGGTAAGGGACAAGTATTTGGATTTCTTTCAGATAGATATGAACATATCACACCTACTTCTGCAGATGGTTTGAATCATTTATTGAAAAATTATAAAAAGTTAGGATTTGAAATAGTTCTTGATGGAGACATACAAAGCTTTACAAAATGTACTTTTAGAAAAGAAAGGAGTAATTAACAATGGCACTAATTAATGAAGAAGAGGAGCTGTTGCAAAATGAAACTTCTTTAGTAGCAGATTTACCTGTTATAGATGCAACTGATCAGGCACAAAAAACTTTAGATAACTCTAGTTCTGTTACAGAGTCTGTGTCAGAAACAGATACTGGAAGTAGATTCCCCGGTCCTGTAATAAGAGGCGAAAAAACTTCAGATACATTTGGCGCAACAAGTAGGGTAGATTTATCTATACCTGAAAATAAACAGATAATGTGGGATGAGGAAAGAATATGGTTTAAGATGCCAAGAGGGGAGGAAAGGAATTCAGCAAGGAATAATTGGTATTATAAATACTTTGGTATGTCATATGACGACTATGATGCTAAAAAAGATGAATTACTACATGCAAGTGCTAACCCATTAAAGCGTTTAGATAATCATTTCCAAGTCTTATCTACTGCAGGATTAGGTGCGGTTGACTTTGGTATGGATGCTATAGGCATGTTACCCGGAGGTGCTATTGTAGATGATATATGGGATGAAAAAACTAGGTTAAAGAATCCAGCAGCTGAGAAATTACGTAAAGCACTTTCTATTATATTACCTGCTATTTACTTTGGTAAAGCTACTACACCCGGTATATTAGGTGCTACTAAAGAGATGCCTAAGCTACAACAGTTACTTGTTAGAACTGGTTTATTTACTTTAGAAGATGCTGCTTTAATTGGTATTAGTGATCAAGGAGAAGAGCATAACTTTATGAGAGCATTATCAGATATGATGCCCGGTATATTTGGACCTGAAGGTTGGTTACCTATATCTGATAAAATTAAAACTTTAGATACCGATAGTACTAGAGTAAGAAAACTGAAAAATATGTATGATAGTGGTATACTAGCTCCTGTAGGTACTATTATCGGAGCAGCTATGTCATTACATCCTAAAGGTTTATCTAAAATGGGATGGTTTGAACCATTAGATGATGCAGCTACTAAATATAAATCTAGAGAAATAATCCAAACAGCTGATGCAGATGATCTCATAGCTCTTCAAGAAGTTAATACACAACTTGCTTTAGGTGATAAGAACTTAAGTAAACAAGTTTATACTCAGCTAATGGATGAGCAGATGAGATTAACAGATAAACTTAGTAGATATAGTGATATAGATGATGCTATTAGACAAGCAGAAGAATCTAGAATTGTTGAAACTAATGCAGCTGCTAGAACATCTGATGATTTAAATCCTAATAATACTGACTTTGATCCTAATAAAACAAACCTCACTGAAGATTATACTAATCCTAAGCAACAAGTACCTCCCGGTAATGTAGCTAGAAATATGGCAGATACAACTGCTATTAAACAGGGATTAACTGAAGGAGATCCAGCACCTATTATAACAGAAGCTATGAGAAGAAAAGGTCTTATGGTAGGATCTACTTCTAGAGATGCTGTTATGGGTGTAGCAGAAGAAAGTAGAGATATAGGTAGATTTAATGCATTAGTTGATGGGTTTAGATTTACTAATAAACAGATGAATGCTGCTGCTTGGGATATATATGGTAGCATTATAGCAGCTGAAAATATGGATGATGTACGTGCTTTATTTATGCAGAATAAAGACGTTAAATCTATGCTTCTTGGTCGCTTTAATGTTGAATATATTAATGAAGAGCAAGCTCGTGGTGCTGCTTTTGCTATGAGAGATCTAGTTGATAGATTCTTAGGTAGAGAAATTGCACAAAATTCTGGTAGAGTAATGGATACACTCGGTAGAGAATCTGCTAGTCTTGCAGAATCTATGCAACAGTTAAAAGGATTTACTGATAATAATGCTGCAATGGATCTAATCCTAGATAAGATGAATTTCTTAATGGATGAATATGCTTTAAATAAGTATATATCAGGTTGGCAGCTTAGGAATAAAAACTGGTTCGATCAAGTCCCTCCTAAAGATTTAGAGAATGTTATAGATACTCTACAAACTGAATTTAGATCTGCAGAGAATGCTATTCATGCTAAGAATCTTAAGTTTACTGAAGAATTAAAATGGTTAAAAGAAAATAATCCTTTAGCTATGCGTCCTTTAGTTGACGCTTTTGCACATACTAATGGTGATGTTGACTCATTAGCTAAACTTATGAAGTGGGCTGCTGATCAAGTCACACCTACTGGTATGTTAAAGAGCCCAGATCCTACTCAATTAAACCTATTCACTAGATCAGCTTGGGGTGTTATATATAATAATGTACTATCTGGTATATCAGCTTTCAGAGCTGGTTTAGGTAATACATCTCAAATTATATTAAAACCTATTACTGGTATATTAGGACATGGTATATGGGGAGTAGCTGATGATTTTGCAGGTTTACAAAGAACCTTCTATTATAATGGTGCAGTTTTTGAAACAAATAGAAGAGCATTAAGTGATGCTTGGACTATGATGAAGAAAGCTAACCATGATCCTGAAGTAATGATGAATTCATTCCGTAAGGATTTTGTATTCCAAGAAGATAAAAGTTGGAATATAATGGAAGATATGAGAGCTGTATGGGAACAAGAAGGTAATACTGGTAGAATATTACAGTATGATATGGCTAAAAACCTGAGAGATATGTCTAAAGTATCATGGTTACGCTATGGTATGACTGGAATGGTATTTACTGATGTATTTAGTCAAACACATTTAGCTCATTATCTATCAAGAGTTAGAGCTTATGATGATGTCTTTAGTGAATTTGGATTTGCTGATTGGAAAAAAATAGAAATAGCTGAGAATAATCATTATAAAACTTTATTCGATGAGAATGGTTTAGTTAAAGATAAAGCATTAAAATCCATATCTGGAGAAGTAGCATTAAACTTAGATGATAGTATAGCTACTTGGATAAATAAAGCAACTACTGCTTATCCAGTAACTAAGTTTACACTTATGTTCCCTAGAACTGGTAGTAACTGGGTTAGAAATTCTATATCTTGGACACCACTACAAGCTATTCCGGGTATCAATAAATATTCTAAAACTATATGGGCTAGAACTGATGAAGATATCGCTCAAGCATTAGCAGAGCATGGTATTGATATGGCTAGTACACCTAATGCTAAAGTACTCTTTGAAAACTTAAGAGCTGAATATACAGGTCGTATGGCTTTCAGTTCACTATTAACAAAAGTATTCTGGGATTATTCTATGGCTGGTAATATTAGAGGTAATGGTCATTATAATCAATCACGTAGAAGTAAAGAACAAAGTCAATTAGGATATATACCTAAAACTATAAACATAGGTGGTAAGTGGGTAAGCTTTAAGGGTATACCGGGTGTGGATCCTATACTAACTATCTTAGGGGATATGGCATATTATGCTAGAGATATAGATCAACCATTTATGGAAGATTTCCAAGCAAAGCTTATGTGGACTATCTCTGCTACATTCCTTAACGAGACACCTTTACAGGGCTTAGAGCCTCTCGTAGCTGCCTCTAATGGGGATTTATCAGGATGGACAAGGTTGATAGCTAATTCTGGTAGAGCTATGATACCTCAATCTGGTGCCTTAGGTGTACTAAGTAATGCTATTACATCTACACAGAAAGATTTAGAAACATCTATCATAAAATATATACAGAATAAAACCCCTATAGCTTCTAGTTTCCTACCAGAAGAGATAGATATATGGACTGGAGCACCTCTTAATGATATACAGAATCCATTTCTTAGAGCTTTAAATGCTTTAAGTCCTATTAAAATTAGTGGTACAGATGAACCATGGAGGAAATGGTTACTTACTACTGGTTGGGATGGTTTAGGTAGATTGAAAACATCTTCTGATGGTTCTTATAAATATAGTGCTAAAGAAAGAGAATGGATTTATAAATATATAGGTAAAAAGCAGCTTTATAAACAGCTTATACCTCTAATGAATAATCCTAAATATAATGAACAAATAGGTAAATTACGTTCTCATAGGGTTACTAATAATGATCTTACAAATGAAGTTCTCAAACTTAAAACACAAAAATTACCTTTATTTAAAATGATAGATAATATAATAAAGGTAGCTCAAAAAGAAGCTGAATGGGCTTATCAACAGGAAAATGAAAACATTAGACGAGCTATTAATGATCAATTATTGATAGATAATGCTATGTCTGAAGGACGAGTAGATGATGCACATGAAATACAAAAGCAAAACTTATTAACTATGCCTAAATAACTAAACTATGGCTGTTACAGAACAATCGTATACGGGTAATGGCTCCACCACCAATTACTCTTTCACATTTCCATATTTAAAGTCAACTGACGTAGAAGTTCAAGTTGACGCAACCGTGACTACTGCATGGACATTTGCCAATGCTACCACGGTACAATTTAATACTGCTCCAGCTAATGGAGCCAAAATCAAAATACTTAGACAAA
>VTLG01008515.1_pt1 | contig 11246 bp, 14 predicted proteins | sample 4694571 | NCBI WGS metagenome assembly VTLG01 (sample SAMN12604809, study PRJNA352737) | marine metagenome | biome: ENVO:00000447; feature: ENVO:00000209|ENVO:00000569|ENVO:01000036; material: ENVO:00002151; isolation source: viral sequences binned using virsorter ... | reverse complement strand
CAATAACAACAGCAGTTCCAGTAATAGCAATAAGCGGAGATTATACTATTGATGCTAATTTTGGTAGTCCAGCAATAGCAATAACATCAGGCAACGCAGATGCTAATGGATATGGTTCATTCGAGTACAGTGTCCCTTCGGGTTATTATTCGTTGTGTACACAAAACCTAGCGAAGTATGGAGGATAAATGGCAGCTTATACAACAATAGACAATCCAGAACTTTACTTTCAGAGCAAAATATGGTCGGGAAATAATTCTGGTTCTGGAATATCAATAACTTTAGATGGTGATGAAAATATGCAACCAGATTTAGTTTGGGTAAAGTCAAGAGATGCTACTCATGCTCACGTTCTATACGATAGTGTTAGAACATCACCAGCTAAATATCTTTTACAACCTAATACTAATGTTGCTGAAAGAACTGCCGCAATAGGAAGTTTTGATAGTGATGGAGTAACTTTTTCTGATAGTGATGGTTTTTATAATGGAAGCGATACCTATGTAGGATGGTTTTGGAAAGAATCTGCCGATGCTGGACTTGATATAGTTTCATTTGCAGGAAATGACACCGCAAGAACTATTAGTCATTCACTTTCTGCTGTACCAAATATGATGATTTTAAAAGATAGAGATGCTGCAAATGATTGGTTTGTTTATCATAGTGGAAATACATCAGCACCAGAAACAGATTACTTTAAATTAAATTCAACTGCTGCAACTGCTGATCTTAATACTTTATGGAATGATACCAGCCCCACGACTAGCGTCTTCACTATTGGCACAAATGGAAATATTAATACAACAGGAAATGATTATATAGCTTTTTTATTTGCTAATAAGCAAGGCTTCAGCAAGTTTGGAAAATATATAGGAAATTCTAGCACAAACGGACCCTTCGTATATTTAGGGTTTCGCCCAGCTTTTATTATTGGAAAGGTAGTATCAGATACAAATGATTGGTTTATGTTTGATAATAAAAGAAATCCATCTAATCCTGTAGATGATAGCTTATATCCTAATACAGCTGCTGTTGAAAACACAAACCATACAATAGATTTTTTAAGTAATGGTTTTAAAATAAACGATAGCGATGGTACAGTAAATTCAGATGGAAACACATATATCTACATGGCTTTCGCAGAAGCACCATTCGTAAATTCAAATGGAGTACCTTGTAACGCAAGATAAAATTAATTAAGGAGAATAAATGGCATATATAGGAAAACAACCAGTAGTCGGAAACTTTCAAGTTTGTGATGCTATATCCGTAGTAAACGGACAAGCAGCATATACTATGCAAGTTAGCGGCTCAAATGTGAACCCAGAAAGTGCTAATCACATGCTGGTTAGTTTAAATGGTGTCTTACAAAAACCAGGTAGTTCTTTTACTATCGCAGGTGCAGTAATAACTTTTGCTAGTAATTTAGCAACAGGTGATGTTATAGATTTTATAATATTATTAGGTAATGTTCTTGATATAGGTGCACCTTCAGACGGAACTGTAACTGAGCCAAAACTTGCAGCAAATACTGGTGGTATTGTAGACTGGCAAGCAGTCGTAACTTCTAATACAACTATGGTTGCAGGTAGAGGATATTTTGTAAATACATCTGGTGGAGCTATAACAATGACTCTGCCATCTTCAGCTGTTAGAGGCGATGAAGTTTGGATAGTTGATTACGGTGCAACTGCAGATACAAATAATATTACTGTTGCTAGAAACTCACACAAGATCCAAGGCGATTCAGCCGACTTAACAGTATCTACTGAACGTGCAGGTTTTACTCTTGTGTATGTTGATTCAACACAAGGGTGGTTATTGAGGGACAAATAAGATGGCTAACTATAACGCCATCAGGTACAATGTACCCTACAGTGACACTGGTGCAGGTTCTTTAAGATTAATTAAAACTTTAACAGCCTCATCAGATAGCACTTTAGATTTTATTGATGGAACAAGTGATGTTGTTCTTGATAGCACTTATAAAGAATATATGTTTATTTTTAATAATATTCATCCAGCCACTGACAATGTTTATCTTTCTTTTCAAGGAAATGCCGCTGGTGGTTCTGGTTTTGATGAAACTATTACATCTACTTTTTTTAGAGCTGGACATAAAGAAGATGGTAGTGATGAATTTTTAAGTTATGATGCTTCAAACGATCAAGGTCAAGGAACAGGATTTCAAAATATAACTAGAAATATTGGTAATGGAAATGACGAGTGCGGTGCTGGTTATTTACATTTATTTAATCCAAGTTCTACTACATTTGTTAAACATTTTATTGCAAAAACACATATATATTATAGTGGAGATTATTCTTACGTAACTAATATAGGTGGATATTTTAATACAACTTCAGCAATAGACGAAATACAATTTAAAATGTCATCTGGAAATATTGATGCTGGAACTATACAATTGTTTGGAATATTATAATGGCTAATTATCACGACATAAGATATAATTTTGCAATACCTACTGAAGCTAATGTAGGAGCACTTACTCACATTAAAACTTTAACTGCAGATGCATCAACAGCTACTTTAAATTTTGTTAATGGTAGTTCTGATGTTGTATTGGACAATACTTATAGAACTTATGTATTTAAACTTATTAATTGTCATGCACAAAACAATGGTGACATAACATATTATAATTTTTCTGATGATACTTCGAGCCATTCTTACGATTTAACTAAAACAAGTGTTTGGTATTATACAAGACACGATGAAGATGGAAGTGATGGACAAATAAATAGTCCAAGTACAGGAACTTACTCAAGTATAGCAAATGCAGCAGGTAAACAATATTTTGTAGTAAATAACAATGCTGATAATGAAGATAATTCTGGCGGTGAATTATGGCTTTTTAATCCAAGTTCTACAACTTTTGTAAAACATTATATGTCAAGAGGAATTACTCTTGGTGAAGCTGCAAAATGTTTTAGTGGTTTTGCTGCAGGCTATGTAAATACTACAGCAGCAATTACAGCAGTTCAATTTGATTTAGGTTCTGCATGGCAAGCTGGTGACGTAAAATTATATGGAATAAAATAATGGCAACATATTCAAGTATAAGATATAACATGGGACTTTCAAGCAGCACGACTGGTGGTGGTAGTTTAAAATTAATATCTACACAAACTGCTAGTAGTGATAATACAATTCAATTTACTAGTGGAATAGATTCTACTTACAAAAAATATATTATAAAATACATTGATGTTCATCCAGCAACTGATAGTCAACATTTTAGAGTTAACTTTAGAGATGGTAGCACAGATTATGATGCAACTAAAACTACTACTTATTATAAAGCAGAACACGGTGAAGATGGCAGCAATGGAGAATTATCATATAACACTTCAAATGATTTAGCACAGTCAACAGGAGTGCAAATTTTAGCAAGTAATGTTGGAGCCGATAATGATCAAAGTTGTTCTGGAGAATTATGTATACTTAACCCTGCAAGCACAACATTTGCAACATGTTTTTATGCAACAACTAATTCAGCAAGATCTGATAATATAACTTTTAATATATATGTCGATGGATATTGTAGTGCAGCTGCCGCAATAGATGGAGTTCAATTTTCTTTTGCTTCTGGGGCAATTGCTTCAGGAACTTTTAAACTTTATGGAGTAGCATAATGGCAATTAAAGTAGCCAATAATCAATCCTTGACTGCGATTACAGCTTTACCAGCAGCAGTTTCTGGTGGTGCTATGACTTTATTATCTACGCAGACTGCATCTGGATCATCTACATTATCTTTTACTTCTGGAATTGATAGTACCTATGATGAATATGTATTTAGATTTTATGATTTTAATCCAGCTACCGATGCTCAAAGTTTAACATTTCAGGCAAGTACAAATGGTGGAAGCTCTTATGGCGTTACTGTTACGACTACTTGGTTTAATGCTTATCATGCAGAAGCAGACGGCTCTCCAGATATTGGATATTCTTCTGGTTTAGATATAGCTCAAGGAACTGGTTATCAACCAATAGGTTATCAAACTGGAAATGGTGCTGACGAAAGTCAAGCTGGAACACTTACTCTTTATTCACCAAGCAGCACAACTTTTGTTAAACATTTTATAGCAAGAGCATCTAATTATAGGTCAAATGATTTTATAGAAGATAGTTTTTGTGCTGGTTATTTTAACACTACAAGTGCAATTAACGCAATTCAGTTTAAACCAGAAAGTGGTAATTTTGATGGAACAATAAAATTATATGGCATTAGTTAAATACAACAACAATAGTTTAAGTGCTATTACAGCAGCATCTAGCTTACCTACTGGTGCTATGACTTTAATTAAAGAACAAACAGCATCTTCAAGTTCTACTATTAGCTTTGTTCATGGCTCATCAGATGTAGTCTTGGATAGCACATATCCTATTTATTTGTTTAAGTTTATTAATATTCATCCAGCAACAGATCAAAAAAAATTTATGTTTCAAGGCACAACAAATGGTAGTGATTTTAATACAACAATGACTACTACATGGTTTCAAGCATATCATGATGAAGCAGATAGTAATACTGCTCTAACTTATGTAGTTGGAGAAGATCAAGCTCAAGGAACATCATTTCAATCTCTTTCTGAAGATACAGGAAATGACAACGACCAAAATTATTGTGGAGAACTTTGGCTATATAATCCATCTTCTACAACTTTTGTTAAACATTTTATGGCTAGAGGTAATGATGCTTATTTTTCTAATTATATTAATAATATTTTTGTTGCTGGTTATTTTAACACAACTTCAGCTATTACTGGACTTCAGTTTAAAATGGAAAGTGGAAATGTAGATAGTGGTACTTTTAAACTCTATGGAATTAAGGATAGCTAATGAGCATAGTTAAATTAAATAATAGAGGAGTTCGATCAGCGACAACCTTTGGAAGTATATCTGGTTTAGGAGAAATGAGGTTTATTAAAAAAATAACTGCTTCATCATCTTCAACTATATCTTTTGTTGATGGAACAAGTGATGTTGTTCTGGATAATACTTACAAGGAATATTTATTTACATTTAACAATATTCATCCATCTGTTGATGGAGAAAAATGTGGCTTTCAAGGAAATGCTGCTGGTGGTAGTGGATATAATGAAACAATGACTACAACTTTTTTTACAGCTGCACATAATGAAAGTGATAGTGATGCTGGACCACTAGAATATGACGCTGGATATGATTTAGCACAAGGTACAACTTTTCAAAGATTAACAAGAAATACAGGAAATCAAAATGATGAATGTTGGAGTGGTTATTTACATTTATTTAATCCATCATCTACAACATTCGTAAAACATTTTACGGCAGTAACTCAAAGTTTACAACAAAATGAATATTCGAATCATTGTCATATTGCTGGCTATTTTAATACTACAAGTGCAATAGATGAAATTCAATTTAAAATGGAAAGTGGCAACATAGATGCTGGGGATATTTGCCTTTACGGAATTAACTAATAATAATAATAGGAGAAACAATGCCAAGATATCATAATATAAATGGTAACAAAGTACAGTTTACAGCTGAAGAAGAAACAGCTAGAGATGCTGAAGAAAAAGCATGGTCAGATGCTGCCCCTGCTAGAGCTTTAGCTGATCTAAGAAATAAAAGAAATAGACTTCTTGCTGAAACTGATTACTTAGCTTTATCTGATAATACTCTATCTGCTGATATGAAAACATACAGACAAGATTTAAGAGATTTACCAGCAGGTAAAGACACTGTTGCTAAATGTGAAAATGCTGTATTTCCAACTAAGCCCTAATGGCTAAGAAATTTAAAGCATACATTGAAAGACCAAAACCAAAAAAGCGACCAAGAGTACATAAAAAAAATAAAAATAAACAAGAAAAAAGAATGCAAAAAAAATATAATAGACAGGGGAGATAATGGCAACACCAGATGAAGTAAAACTACAAAAAGGTGCACTGGCTGCTACACAAAAAGAACAAACAGGTAGTGCAAAAGCTGTAAGTTTAATAGAAAGTTTGGCTGCAGGTACACCTAGTTTACCTAAAGGTACAACTATTAATCCACAGCTACAACAAACAGCAACTACAGAATTATTAGGACAAGCAGGTCAAGCCCCTGTTACTGTAACATCAGCAACACCAGGAACTGGTTTAGCTGCTTCAGTACCTACAACAGCTGCAGCACCAACTATAGCTGCACCAGGTGCATTAACAGCGGCAACAACTGCCGCACCAACTGCACAAACTGCACAAACTATGACAGCTGCTCAAGTTGCAGGATCTACTCCTACAGTAACAGCTGCACAGCAAACTGGATTAACACAAGCTGCACAAGCTGCAACAGGAACTATTACATCTGATGCTACAGTAAAAGGACAATTATCAAGTCTACAAACAGAAGTACAAACAGCATTAGCTTCTGGTAATCCCCTACCAGTATGGGCTAGAGGTGCTGCTAAAGCTGCTGAAGCTGCAATGGCTAATAGAGGTTTAAGTGCTAGTTCAATGGCTGCTGAAGCACTAGCTGAAGGTATCATGCAATCCGCTGTACCTATAGCTGCAGCTGATGCTGCTACGTATAAGCAGATGATATTTCAAAATTTATCCAATAACCAACAAGCTAATATTACTAATGCACAATCATATCTTAAAATGGATATGGCTAATTTATCTAATAGACAACAAGCTAATTTAGCAAATTTAAATACTAGACAATCATTTTTATTATCAGATCAAGCAGCTGCAAATGCTGCATTTCAATTTAATGCTACTAGTCAAAATCAAGTTAATCAATTTTATGATAAGTTAGGTGCAACAATATCAGAACAAAATTCTTCTAGAGTAGATGCAATGAATAAATTTACAGAAGCAGAAAAAAGTAAAGTCAATGCATTAAATGCACAAAATACTATTGCAGTAAATGAAGCTAATGCTAAAAGAGAAGCTAGTTTAAATCAATATAATGCAACACTAGAAAATCAAAGACAACAATTTAATGTTAATAATCAAAAAGAAATAGACCAATCAAATGTAGTTTGGAGAAGAGCAATTAATACAGCTAATACAGCTGCAGTAAATGCTGCTAATCAAGCTAATGCACAAAATACATTAAACCTATCTAACTGGGCTTTATCATCTATGTGGCAACAATGGAGAGATGAAGCATCATGGGTTAATACTTCTTCAGAAAATTCAAATAATAGAAATCACAACTTAGCTATGGCAGCTATGGAAAGATCTACAGCTTTTGAATTACAAGATCAAAAATCTAAAGATGCTCTTTATCAATTGATTGGTAAATTTGGATTTAATTTATAGGAGAAATTATGGCACTTAGAGATATGTTTAAAACAGTTACAAAAAACGTAATAGGTTGGGGAGGTTCAAAACTTGGAGTACCACCAACTGTAACTAAGTTTCTTTCAGAAACTGCAGATAAATTATTTACTAAAAAAGAAGGTGTAGGTGGAGGTGATTTTGAACTTATAGATACAAGTGTACAACCACAATCTTTTGGTAGAAAAATGGGATTTACTAGACCTTCAAGCTCTAGAGCAAGTGTTAGTTATGCAAAATCAGTTAGTCCTGAATCAATATACGCTGCATGGGATGCAAGATTAGGTAGATATTACACACAAAAATATAAAGTTGCTAGAACAGTAAAAGGAAAAGTAGTATAAGGAGAAAATATGGAAGATGAATTTGGAGAAGGTATAGGTAATCCTTTTGACTCACCAGTCCCTGGACAATCACTAACAGATAAACCAGGTAATTACCCTTGGGAACATCCACCTCAATATGCAGGAATGGAAGAAGCTGCAGATTATATATGGAATAGAATTTCAGAACCAGAAAGAGCTGAACAAATAATTGCTATGCTAGATGCTGGAGTACCAGTAGAAGTTATAGGTAGAACTATATTATTTGGTGGATTTTTAAATGGTAAGTTTACTCCAGATGTAGCTTTTTTAATTGCAGAACCTGTAATGAAAATGGTTTTAACTATTGGGGTAATGGCACAAATTAAAGATATTAAAATTTCTATGGATGATGTAACAAATAAAAATGAAATAAGATCAGCAGTTAGATTAAAACAAGAGGCAAAAAGAATAGGACAAGAAGTTCAAGAAGAAATTAAACAAAAGGGTATAATGTCTAAACCTGAGACTGAGGAGATTTAATAATGGGTATTTTTGATAAGCTAGGAGATATAGCAGAAAAAGCAGCTAGACCAGCACAGGGTATATTAACAGGATATATTTCAGAAAAGATAAATAATACTAGATTAGCTGATGAACAAAATGCTAAATTTATAGAAGTGGCAACTAATCAATACTTTAATGAAGATAGACCAAATTTTATTAAACAAGAAGACGAAAGATATAATAATTTTCTTAAAATAAAAAGAGATAAAGGTTTATCATTTGCTCAATTTGCAGATAGTAAAGAGGGTGGATTTGCCACTACTAATGCACAGCAAACTGAAATATTTTTAAAAAGAGTAGCTGACCTTAAACCTGAACAAATACAAGATATTGAAACATCTTTTACTGAAAGAAGAAAAAAAAGAGCTAAATCATTTGATGAAAAAAATGCATTTATAAGAAAACAATTTCAAACTATGCCAGGTGGTCCTGGAGATATGAATGTTATGAGTGTATTTTTTCCTAACGAAGGTGAGGACATTGCAGAGGTAGGAGTTAATCAGCTTTCTAAAATGGACACAGAAATGCAGCCAACTGTAGATCAAACTGGTGGGTTACTGGATATTAATAATGTTTCTGGTGTGTATGATCTAAATAAAACAGAACACAGACAACTTGAGAGAATAGCTGCAAATCAATTTAATCAATTATTTTTTGACAAAAATACTCAAAGATTTAACTTTACTATAAGTGGTGATAAAAAAGGTGGTGAATTTATAGATAGTAGATATCCTACTGTACAACTTTTAAAAAAAGGTTACTCTGATGCAGTTAAACAAGGGTACGAGTTTGGTTTTGAAGTTTACGCAAGAGATAAATTTGTACAACTTGTAATGGACTCAAGAGATATTAAAGGTTATCAAGGAACATTACCACCAGAGAAAATAGAAACTAAAGCTGAAGAAACTAAAACAGAAATTAAAGCTGCACCAGGTGATGGTCAAAAATTTGATGCACCTGATGTTAGTAAAATAGGTGTTAAAGAAGGTGTTAATGAAAAAAGTAGACAAGTAATAGATGGAAAAGTTGTTTCTTATACTGATGCATCAGATTCAATTAATAAATTAAGAGAGGCTATAAGTAAAATAAGTAATAGTAATATATTATCGGATGACCAAAAAGAAAAGAATATAGATATTGCAAGAGAAAGAACTAGACAAAAAATTATAGAAATGGGTTTAGACCCAGATAAATTTAGTTTTTAATTATGGCTGAAGATATTTTTAAAGATCTTATTCCCGAAGAGGAAAGAGATAATCAAAATACATTTCAAAATAATAATGAATTTGATGATCTTATACCCGAAGAGGAAAGAAATATCCCTTTAGAAAATAAATTTGAATTATCGGATACACCTGATGATAAGTATCAATTAAAAGAACAAGATTTGTTTAATGATCTTATACCTGAAGAAGAACAGGATAAATCTCTTACAAAATTATATACAGATCCTGACACTGAGTTTGGTGTAGGTGATGCATTTATATTAGGGCTTACGGATACTATTCGTGGAGTTACACAGTTTGCTGGTGGTGAAAAAGTATTCTTCATGGATGAAGATTTAAAAACACAGCAAGCTAAATTAAATGCGGCACTACAGGGAGAAGGTGGTGGACTAATAGCTGCAGCATATTTTGGTGGTGCATTATTAGATCCTGCTACTTGGTTAATACCTGTATTAAGAGGAAAGACACTATATAAAATGGCTTTATCTGGAGGTGTAGCTGGTGGACTTGCAGGTGCATTAGGATATGTAGACGAGAATAGTTTATTTGATACAAGAACTAAACAAGCATTTGCTGGAGCTGCAGGTGGTGCTATCTTATCTCCAGCAATAGGTAAAACTTTAGAGCTTGCAAAAATTAGAAAAGTTACAAAGGCTTTAGAGGAACAAAAATTTTCCGATGAAGCTATGGAAGAATTACCAGATAAACTAAAGCAAGTTATAGCTGCACCTGGGGAAGAAGATATATTTAAGGGTACAAAAAAAGTATTACAAAAAAGTAGAAAAAAGGGTAAGATTAAAGGTAGAGGAAAAGTTGATTTAATAGTTAGAAAAAATATTAAATTTAAAGAAGTTGAAACAGTTGATGGTAGACCTAATTCTCTTTTACCAAATAAAGATAATAATAGAAATTTTATATTAAGAGGACCTAGAGAATTTTTTAAAACTATATTAGGTGGTTTTGTAAAACCTGTAGAACCTATAGTTAAAGGTGTAGAAAAAGCAAAAGGTGCATACACAAAAAAAGCAAAAAAAGTATATGATCAATACTTTTCTGTAGGACCTAAATCTGGTGAGTTTGGTACAGGTGCAGCAGGTGCATTATATGGATTTGCTTTACCAACAGATGATAAAATATTTGGAGTAGAACTTTCAGAAAATTTACAAGGTGGTATAACTGAAAGAATGTCAAGAGCTGCTCTTGGTTTTATGATGGGGTATGGTGGTGTAAAATTAGCTAAAAAAACACAGGTTCCTGATTTTATAAAAGAAGGTAGAGCTGCAAAACTAGGCACAGATGATATAGAACAAGACCTAAGTGTAGCTAGTTATTTAGCTAAATTATTTGTTGATGGTTATAAAGTTCCTAAAGTTGTAAAAGAAATAGAAACAAGAGATTTAGAAGGTTTAAGAAATAAAATTGAATTAGAATTTTTTAGAATATACCAACAGGCAAATCAACTAAGCACTGATGAGAGAAAAGTATTATATAACTTATTAGAGGGTGATATTAAATTTAATGTAGTTCCAAAAGACATAGCAAAAATAGGTAAAAAAGCTAGGGATCAAATTACTAAAATTACAAATATGTATATTCAAGCTGGTTTGATTACAGAAGAAACTGCACTAAGAAATATAGAAAGATATATTAAAAGATCCTATGGTGGTAGAGATGTATCAAAGATAGGATCTGAATTAAGAGCTAGAGGTGTGCTTGAACAAATAACACCTAGAGAGTGGGTTAACTCATTTAGCAAAACTAAAGCATTCAGAATAAATAATCAAGGTAAACTTGTTCGTTTAAATCAGCATA
>VTLG01014324.1_pt1 | contig 11248 bp, 15 predicted proteins | sample 4694571 | NCBI WGS metagenome assembly VTLG01 (sample SAMN12604809, study PRJNA352737) | marine metagenome | biome: ENVO:00000447; feature: ENVO:00000209|ENVO:00000569|ENVO:01000036; material: ENVO:00002151; isolation source: viral sequences binned using virsorter ... | reverse complement strand
GTTGCCGATCCTTCTGCTCCAGATGCATTTGTGAATGGAATTATGGAAGGAAAAGAGTGGGTTTGGGAAGGAGGCATACTCCGTGAACAACTCGCAGAGAAAACAAAGAAAGCTATTAATACTTTAGCTGGTCAAAGTGCTTTAGAGGAGCACAAGTTGAGTCTATTCAACAATTTTCTAAATAACCTCTAAGTTTAACAAATCTATAAATAAGTATAGATTCTAACAAGATTCAGTAAACACGTTGGTAACAATTCACTAAATGGAAAACATCGAAGAAAACGTAGTAACCAAAGGTGCAGCTGCAGCAGATCCAGCACCAAAAGCTGGCGTTCCAGTAGAAGACCTTGGTGGACCTACCCCAGAGAACTATCGTCCTGATGACGATTCAGCAAAACTTAAAGACCCAGCCGCTACATTAGCACAGGTTAAAGACGTTGTTAATGCTAAAGCAGCTAAAGCTGAAGCAGTTTCAGACGAACTAGAAGATGGTCAAGAGGTTGTTGCCGAAGAACCAAATCCTGAAGAGGAGATTGTTTCTGAAGAAGATGTAACTACAGAAGAAGAAGGAACTGAAGTAGTTGCTGAAGAAGAAGTTACTGAAGAAGAAGTAATCGAAGAAATTAATGTTGAAGAAGACCTTCAAGCATTAATCGCTGGTGAGGAACTATCTGAAGAGTTCCAAGATAAAGCAAGAACAATTTTCGAGACCGCAATCAAGACTAAGGTTGCTGAGATCAAAGAAGAACTCAACGATTCTTATGCTGCTGCTCTAGTTGAAGAGTTAGACAGTATTAAGAGTGGACTTACAGAAAGAGTTGATTCTTACCTTGAGTACGTTGCAGATGAGTGGATCCAAGAAAACGCTCTGCAAGTAGAAGCAGGTCTTAAAACAGAAATGACTGAGTCCTTCCTAGAAGGTATGAAGTCACTATTTGAAGAACATTATGTAACAATCCCTGAAGAAAAATATGATGTGCTTAACAGCATGGTAGATAAGCTTGATGAAATGGAGAATAAACTCAATGAGCAAATTGAGAGAAATATGGCTCTCAATTCTAGATTAGCAGAATCCACAGCAGATGTAATTTTTGCAGATGTTGCTGAAGGTCTTGCAGACACTCAGAAGGAAAAACTTGCCACTCTTGCAGAAAATGTTGAGTTTGAAAGTGAGACAGACTATCGTGAGAAACTAGGTACACTTAAGGAATCTTATTTCCCAAGTAAAACTAGTGCTCCAAAAAGCACCTCTGAAAACTTATCAGAAGAGGTATCTACTGACGAAGTAGCATCCGAGGAGGTAACTCCTAGAATGCAAGCATACCTTGATACTCTTTCAAGAGCTGCTCATAAGTGATTTTTAAATTATTAATTTCAAACAATAAACCGTAAGAGGTAAACTCAAATGCAGATGTTCAATTCTGAATATCTACAGGAAAAGTGGGCTCCTATTCTAGACTATGATGGACTTGATCCAATCAAAGATTCTCATAGAAGAAGCGTAACCGCAGTCCTGTTAGAAAACCAAGAAAAAGAATTAAGGGAAGAGCGTAACTTCCTATCCGAAGCTCCCAACGTAAACACCAATAGTGGTGCAGCAAGTGCAGGTTTCTCTGCCGACGCTACTGCTGCTGGTCCAGTTGCTGGTTTCGACCCCGTTCTGATTTCATTAATCAGACGTTCAATGCCAAACTTGGTCGCTTATGACCTTGCTGGTGTTCAGCCTATGAATGGTCCTACTGGACTTATCTTCGCAATGCGTTCTCGCTACAAGACTCAGTCTGGTACAGAAGCATTATTCAACGAAGCAGATTCAGCGTTCTCAGGACAGCCTGATGGACTTGATGATACTTCAGGTTTCACCGCTACTGGTGCTAACAACGTTGGTTTGGGTACAACAGCACAACAGGGTTCTAACCCAGGGTTGTTGAATTCAACTGCTGCTCAAACAAATGCTACTGACTACAACGTTGGTCAGGGTATGCGTACAGACTCTGCTGAAGATCTAGGTGATGGAACTGGCGATCAGTTCAACCAGATGGCATTCAGCATCGAGAAAGTAACAGTTACTGCGAAATCTCGTGCGTTGAAAGCTGAGTACTCACTAGAGCTTGCTCAAGACCTCAAGGCAATCCACGGTTTGAATGCAGAAGCAGAACTTGCTAACATTCTTTCTACTGAGATCCTTGCGGAAATCAACAGAGAAGTTATCAGAACTATCTACAACGTAGCAGAACCTGGTGCTCAAGCAAACGTTGCTGCTGCTGGTACATTCGACCTTGACACCGATTCAAACGGTAGATGGTCAGTTGAGAAGTTCAAGGGACTTATCTTCCAGATGGAGCGTGATGCTAACGCAATCGCACAAAGAACTCGTCGTGGAAAGGGTAACATGATCCTTTGTTCCGCAGACGTTGCTTCTGCTCTAACAATGGCTGGTGTTCTCGACTACACTCCTGCACTTAATGCAAACCTTAACGTAGATGACACAGGCAATACATTTGCTGGTGTACTACAAGGTAAGTATCGTGTATACATCGATCCTTTCTCTGCTTCAGGTGGAGATCAGGCATCTCAGTACTATGTTATCGGTTATAAGGGTTCATCTCCTTATGATGCTGGACTGTTCTACTGCCCATACGTTCCTCTACAGATGGTTCGTGCAGTTGGTCAGGACACATTCCAACCAAAAATTGGCTTCAAGACTCGTTACGGAATTGTTGAGAACCCATTCTCACAAGGAACTACACAGGGACTTGGAACACTTACACGTAACTCAAACCGTTACTACAGAAGAGTTAAGGTTGCTAACCTTATGTAAGCTAGTTGCTTATATCTTCAAAGAGCACTCCTTCGGGGGTGCTTTTTTTTGTCTAGTTGACATATCTCAAAAATATGTTATGATATATACTATACTGCAATACAGCAGTTACGTTGTTTAACCTTTAACCTACGGGTGGCCACGCAACGCAAAATAACGAGAGACTACTATGAACTATTCAGATGGCGATAAGCTTGTACCTTTAACTAAGCTTGCAAAAGATATAGGATTTATTCCTAAGAAACAGAATTTTGACGAAGAAAAATATATTAAAATAAAATACTTACGTGCAGGTGATCTGTACGCTGATCAAGAGTTTCAGAGACTTTTAAATGAAACTATGATCAGATCTGCAGGTACTTTTGATCCAGATATGGTTCGTCCATTATATGTCTTTAAAAGACCAAATGGAAAATATTCTGTTGCAGATGGTCAACATGAAACCATTATTGGTATTTTATATACCACTAACGGTGAAGACTTACCTATTCCATGTCAAGTAAGAGAACATCCAGTAAATTTCACTCTTGAGGAATGCTTAGAGGTAGAAGCAAACTTCTTTAAGAAGTTAAATTTCAACAGAACTAATGTTGGAGTAATCCAAAGACTTCGTGCTGATATTGCATTAAAAGATGATACAGCATTAGAAACCCTAGAAAAATTAAATGATATGGGTGTAAAAATCGAAAACATCGGTGAACCTGACGCAGTATCCGTTAATGGATATAACAAGTTAATGGATGCCTATGACGATTATGGGTTACAAAACGTTATCAAAGCAATTGATAAAATTGAAGAACTACAACAAGATAGTAAAGCAGCTGCTTGGAATGATAATGGTAAACCTTTAGTTGGTGGTTTAATTGCAGGACTTGCTGCTTTATATCACTTACTACCATTTCTTGGTAGAGGAGATAAGAGCTATGCTCTTAGGTGTTATTTGGATAACAACTTAAAAATGCTTAAACCTGTAGGTAAAAAATCATTAATGTCTGATATTGGTGGTGATCTACAATCAACATTATTTGCAAGACGAATTGTTAACAGTTGCAATGCTCTTATACAGCAAGGATACATTAGAAAGAGGAACGGAGACCTCTTACTGGTTCAGATTGAAGAAACAGTACTATCAAGGGCTGGATTAGGTGATCCAACAGGAACCCAAATACAATCGAAGGAGAAAGAAGACTAAATCATAAACCCCCGAAAGGGGGTTTTTTATGCTATAATGATATTATGTTTGTAATACCAAACCAAAATATAGAAACTGAGAATTGTGATATATCTCATCAGATGCTATTCCAGACTCCTTTGTTTGAAATAGTAGTAAAGGATATTGACAATAAACAATTAGCAGAGAATGTTTATAATTTAAAGGAAATTGATACTGGTTGTCAAAAATCAAATACTGGTGGATGGCATAGTACAGAATTTGGTATGAGGGTAGAGAAAGATCAAGATAATCTACAATTTTTTACTCCACTATTAAATAAATTTGAATATATTTTACCTATTCTACCTTTTGAACCAACAATAGTTAGTTTAGAAAATTATGGTATATGGGCAAATATTAATACCAAAAATAATTTTAACAATAGACATAACCATCCAGGATGTGATCTTGCTGGTGTTTATTATGTTAAAGTACCTGAAGGTGATGCAGGTAATATTGTTTTTAATGATCCAAGACATGTTCTAAGTTATGGAGATCCGTTTATAGCAAAACGATATGTTGGTGGAGAGAATACTTCTAGATTTCCAGTAGAGGGTAATATGTATTTGTTCCCTCCAAGTTTAGAACATTCTGTAATGCCAAACAAAACAGATGAAGATAGGATATCAATATCATTTAATTTAAATGTAAGATGATAAATAGTTAAAAGTGTAATAATAATGGCATCGACTGGACCGTTTGCATCACAGATACAAAATAGAAATTATCTATCTGGTATAGGTTTTAAGTTTAACCTTGCTAAGTATCCCAAGGTGGATTTTTTCTCTAATAGTGCTAGAATACCAGAGTTGTCTTTAGAAGTCGCAAAGCAACCATCGTATCTAAAAGATATTGATATTCCTGGTGAGAAGTTAACCTATGGTGATTTTACTCTTAGGTTTTTAGTTGATGAGGATATGGAAAATTACATGTCGGTTTATGAATGGTTAAATGGATTAGGTTTTCCAGAATCAACAAAAGATTTTAAAGATTTAACTACAGATAAAACTGGTCAAAGAGAAATGAAAGAACAGTTTTGTGATGGAACACTTAGAATATTGAATAGCAATCTTAGAGAAATTGCAAAGGTTAAATTTAAAGATCTATTTCCAATTTCCTTGACATCTTTGGATTTTGATGCTACAAGTGCAGATGTACAATACCTCACAGCAGAGGTATCTTTCAAATATACTATATACGAATTACTCAGTTCTAAATGAATCTTGACAAAATTCAGGAGATGTGGGAGCGTGATGCTGTCATTGATCCTGATAATCTACATGATGAATCCTTGAAGATTCCACAATTACATTCAAAGTATTATACGGTTTATAATACTATTACTTTGTTGCGTGAAAAAGCAAGAGAACAATATAATAAAACAAGATTAGAAAGGTATAATTACTATACTGGTAAAGCACCAGCAGAGGTTTATATTGAGGAACCTTTTGGATATAAAGTAAGAGAAAAGGATGCTATACAAAGGCATATGGAAGCAGATGAGAAGATGTCAAAGATAGATTTAAAAATAAGATATTACGATACCACATTAAAATTCTTAGAAGAAATTATTAAAAACGTTTCTAATAGAACATTCCAAATTAAGAATGCAATAGAATGGAATAAATTCCAAGCAGGTATGTGATAAATACTTAATATTTCCTAATAAATTCATGGATCATCATTCTGGTGAGACTGATGAATGGGTAGTTGAACTTAAAATGGGCATCACAGAAACTAGATTGCTCTATAAGCATATAAACGATTCTTTGTACGGACCTTATCCAAGTAAGTCTATGCATTCGATAGATGAACTTGCATATCTACGTGCATTAAAGAATAAATTGTTTGCGATAATTTGCGAATATAGTTATGACATGGAAGAATATGATAAATAAAGTATAAAGTAATTTTTGTTACGATGAAGCCAACTCCAAAAGAAAGCAAGAAGATTCACGAGAACTATAAAAAAGTTGTGAATCATCTTATTGAAGAGAAGTATGCAGCAGATCATGAATCAGCAGATAAGATTATTGCTGGTATGACACAAGAATGGTTTGATACCATTATTGGATAAAATGAAATCTTTTAAACAATTTCAAGAAGCTGCCATTGCTGTTCCTTTAATTGGAGCAGGAGCAAAAACTCTTCTAAAAGTTGGAGGAGCATATGCTGCTGCTAAAGGTGGTGAAAAGATTCTTAAGGATTTACTTGGAACACCAGGTAGACCAAAGGCTACTGATTGGGATAAAAATCCTAAAGATAAGATAGATCAAGAACTTAATGTTCGTCAGAATCAGGCAAAGGATAGGGCAAAGAATAAAGACTTTGATACTGATATGGATGCTTTGAGAAAGGGTGAGAAAAATATATCACCTGAAGATAAGATTCAAAGATTAAAAGACGCAGCTAAAAAACATAGAAAAAATGTTAAGAAGTAAATGAAAACTTTTAAACAATTTACAGAAGATAGAAGTAGTAAACCTGTATATGGTGATGGACATGACTATAGTAAGGGTGTAGCACTAACGGGTAGATTGGATTTTGGTAAAGGTAAAAAATCTGAATATGATGTTGGTTTGAGTTATAAGGGTAGTGTTCTAGCAAGAAAAACTAGAAAATTTGACAAACCAGAAAGAACATCACCAAAAGATGCTGTAGATGCTGCATTAAATAAACTGAATCATAAAACACCTTCTCAAGGTGATCGTACTACCTAAAAAATAACTCTCTAAATAATCCTACGTTGGTATAGGATTATGAGTCATTTGATTATATCAAAGAAGAATGAAGTTCATCTACACATAGATGCAGAGGCACATGTGTATTATGAATTATCTGATCAATTTACTTTTGAAGTGCCTGGTGCAAAGTTTATGCCCCACTATCAAAAGAAACATTGGGATGGTAAGATACGATTATTCAGTACCCAAACAGGTGACATATATGTTGGACTATTAGATAGGGTAGTTCAATTTTGTAAAGATCACGGATATACATACGAATTTAAAGAAAACAAATATTACGGACTACCATTTGAAATCAACGATATGATTTCAAAAGAAGGTGTAAAGGATTATATGACTGCAATCTCTAAGCATAAACCTAGAGATTATCAGATTGATGGAGTATACGACGCTTTAAGACATAATAGAAAACTATTGATATCTCCAACTGCTTCAGGAAAGTCGCTGATGATATATTCGATTGTGAGATATTTCGTTGAAAAAAAGAAAAATACTCTGATAGTTGTTCCAACGACTTCCCTTGTAGAGCAAATGTATAAAGACTTTGCAGACTATGGATGGGATGTTGGTTCATATTGTCACAAGATATATGCTGGAAGAGAAAGAGAAACAGATTCTCAAGTTATAATTACTACCTGGCAATCAATCTACAAACTCCCCCGTAAATATTTTGAGAGATTCTCAACTGTGGTTGGAGATGAAGCTCACCAGTTTAAATCAAAGTCACTTATATCTATAATGACTAAATTAGGTAATGCCAAATATCGTTATGGATTTACGGGAACTTTAGATGGATCAGAAACTCATAAGTGGGTTTTAGAAGGATTATTTGGACCTTCTTATAAAATTATTAAAACTGATGAACTAATGAAGAAAGGTCATCTTGCTACATTAGACATTAACGTGCTTCTATTGAAACACCCACCGAATAAATTTGAATGCTTTGAAGATGAAGTTCAGTATATTATTGGTCATGAAAAGAGAAATCGCTTAATTCGTAATCTTGCTTTAGATCTTAAAGGTAATACTCTTATTCTATTTGCCAGAGTAGAAGCACACGGTGAACCTCTTTATGAGATGATAAATAATAATGTTGTGGAGGAAAGAAATGTCTTTTTTGTTCATGGTGGAGTGGACACCCAAGACCGAGAGAAAGTTCGAGAAATCACTGAGCAGGAGAATAATGCGATTATCGTTGCATCCTACGGAACCTTCTCGACTGGGATTAATATCAAAAATTTACACAACATAATATTTGCTTCTCCATCTAAATCGAGAATCAGAAATTTGCAATCAATTGGGAGAGTTCTTAGAAAAGGCAATCAAAAAACCAAAGCTACTTTATATGACATAGCCGATGATATTAGTAGTAAATCTAAAAAGAATTATACATTAAATCACTTGATTGAAAGAATTAAAATTTATAATGAAGAAAACTTTAATTATGATATTGTAAATATACCGCTTAAGAAATAATGGGAGAAGAGTTTCACGGAGTAATAAAATTAATAACTGGAGAAGAAATCTTTGCGTTGATTTCTGTAGAAGAAAATGATCATGGCAATCCAGTTGTTTTAGTTCAAACTCCAGTTACTATGAAAGTATTATCACACGCTCACGGGCAGTATGTGAAAGTAAAACCTTGGTTAGAATTAGCAGATGAAGATATGTATGTAATTTCTTATGATAGAATTATTACTATGTCTCAAGTAAAAGATAAAAAGTTAATTGAATTTTACACTAGATACCTAGAAGAAGATGGTTTGGATTTTGAATTGGACGGTAAAGTAAAAATTAACGAACAGATGGGTTATATATCTACAGTAGAAAAATCTCGTAAGCTTTTAGAAGAATTATATAAGCTTAATAAAGAAACTTAATATTATCTCTTCACCCCTTACAAAGGGTATTGTACTGATATTATGTTACCTTGTCAAGTCGGGTAAATAATGTTATAATATAAACAATTATTAAACGGGATATGTTAATGTTATGGCTAAGAAGAAATCAGAGCATTATGTAAATAATAAAGAACTCTTAGCAGCGTTAATAGATTATCGTGCTGAAGTTGCTGTAGCAAAAACCAAGGATTTACCTAAACCTAGAATTAGTAATTATCTTGGATCTTGCTTTCTAAAGATTGCTACCCATTTATCTTATAAACCAAATTTCGTGAACTATATGTTCAGGGATGATATGATATCAGATGGAATCGAAAATTGCGTTCAGTACATACATAATTTTGATCCTAATAAATCCAAAAATCCTTTTGCTTACTTTACGCAGATCATTCATTATGCGTTTCTCAGAAGAATCCAGAAAGAGAAGAAGCAACTTGAGATTAAGACGAAGATTATCGAAAAAACAGGTTACGATGAAGTAATGATGGTTGATGATGGAGCACTTACTGCTTCTAGTTCTGACTACAATACTATTAAAGATAATATTCAGTATAAGTCTGGTAATAGATGAAGATAGCGATAATAACAGATCAGCATTTTGGTGCTCGTAAAGGATCTAAAGCATTTCATTCTTATTTCAAAAAGTTTTACGATAATGTTTTTTTCCCATATTTGGAAGAACACAAAATTGATACTGTCATCGATATGGGTGACACGTTTGATAATCGTAGATCTATAGATTTATGGTCTATTGATTGGGCAAAGGAGACTTACTTTGATAGGCTCCAAGAAATGGGAATAACACTTCATAGTATAGTTGGTAATCATACTGCATATTATAAAGATACTAATGAAGTTAATACTATAGATCTATTATTAAAAGAATATACTAATATAACAACCTATTCAGAAACAACTTCTATTGAAGTAGGTGGATGTAATATTCTTCTTGTGCCTTGGATTAATGAAGAAAACAAGGAGATGAGTCTTGGACTCATTAAGAAGTCAAAAGCATCTGTTGCTATGGGACATCTTGAGTTAAATGGATTTGTTGCTACTGCTGGTCATGTAATGGATCATGGTATGGATATGGATCCATTTAAGAAATTTAAGAAAGTTTATTCGGGTCATTATCATACAAGATCTAATGTTGGTAACATTTATTATCTTGGTAATCCATATGAGATGTTCTGGAATGATTGTCAGGATCTTAGAGGATTTACTATATTTGATACTGAAACTCTAGAACAAACACCAATTAATAATCCACATAGATTATTCTATAAAATTTATTATGAGGATCATAACTATAAGTTATTCAATACTAAAGAATTAAAGGATAAAATTGTAAAAGTTATTGTACGGAAGAAAACCGACCAGAAACTGTTTGAAAAATTTATAGATAAATTATACTCTACTGGAATATTAGAATTAAAGATTATAGAAAATTATGTTCTTAATGAGAGTGAAGACTTTATAGCAGAAGAAGATGAGAATACTATGAGCACTTTGAATCGATATATTGATGATTCTGATTTTGAATGTGATAAGAATATAATTAAGGGTATACTACAGAAAATCTATGCAGAGGCATGTGAGGTTGAGTAATGTATCTCCTTACTTTAAAAGATCGTGGTGATGACGGTGCATATGCCGTTGCGAATAAGTATGGAGAAAAGGTATTATTTTTATTTCAAAAAGAGGATGATGCTGAGAGATATGCTTGGTTATTAGAAAGTCAGGAAGATAAAGAGATGGATGTTATCGAGGTTGATGATAACCTTGCAATTATTACTTGTAGACGCTATAATTATAAGTATGCTGTGATTACTCCTAATGACATCGTTATACCACCAAAGATATTAGATGATAACTTTTCAGAAAATTAGATGGAAAAACTTTCTTAGTACAGGTAATCAGTTTACTGAAGTTAATTTTCAAAATAATAATACTAACTTAATTATTGGGACAAATGGAACTGGGAAATCAACTGTGCTTGATGCCCTTACTTTTAGTTTGTTTAATAAACCCTTTCGTAAAATCAATAAGGGACAGTTGGCAAATAGTGTAAATGAAAAGGATTGTCTTGTTGAGGTTGATTTTGAAATTAACTTAAAACAATATAGAGTAAGAAGAGGAATAAAACCAAATTTATTTGAGATTGTTGTTGATGGAACTCCTATGCATAAGGAGGCAGATGATCGTGTAATGCAAAAAATGCTTGAGGAAAATATCCTTAAGGTGAATTATAAGTCATTCACTCAGATTGTTATATTAGGTAGCACTAATTTTGTTCCCTTTATGCAACTGTCAGGATCAAACCGTAGAGATGTTATTGAAGATCTATTAGATATTCGTATATTCTCTGCTATGAATAGCTTGATAAAGGATAAGATCAAAGGACAGAAGGACGAAATTAAGACTTTAGATCTAAGTAAAGATAATATAAAAGATAAAGTTGAGATGCAAACTAACTTTATTAATGAGTTAGAGAGTCAAGGTAAGCAAATAATGGATGAGAAGAGATCTAAGATTGATACTCTTTTGTGTGAGGCAGAAGATTATG
>VTLG01006726.1_pt1 | contig 11248 bp, 16 predicted proteins | sample 4694571 | NCBI WGS metagenome assembly VTLG01 (sample SAMN12604809, study PRJNA352737) | marine metagenome | biome: ENVO:00000447; feature: ENVO:00000209|ENVO:00000569|ENVO:01000036; material: ENVO:00002151; isolation source: viral sequences binned using virsorter ... | reverse complement strand
CAGCAGGAAACTTAGCCTTAACATCAGTTTCATCAGGAATACATACTTGTACAGCAGGAGGTAGCGGAACAAGTTGCATAGGATCAACAACAGTTCGTATTACGATTGACTAGACTTTTCTGGTTAGTTTTATTAGCATTACCTGTAAGGACATTAGCAGTTCCTGTCGTGCCACAATTTCGTAGTGGTAGTTCGACAACTTCTAGCTCTTCTGAATCAGTAATAAATGAAACCATCACAAGTCATCAATATCGAACTGGATATAGTTATTCAAGTTCTGGACATAATATCGAAAGTGCCGATCTTAACGGATATATCAATCCAACCGCTACAACTCTTACAGAACAAACAGTTGGAGGTGTAAGTTTTAGTTGGACTTCGCCAAACTTAGAAGCTGTACCAAGATGGAAAATAACAACCCCTGGTTCAGCCTTTTCTCTTCAAGAAACACTAATCACTCCAGGATTAGACACAGTAACGACAATAACAAGAACAATAAATACAACAACCACAACAGAAACTACAACTACATTTGGGCAATAGTTTTATTTCTCTGTCCTGTCAAAACCCTTGCAAACACTACAGTAGCATCGCCAAATAGTACAGCACAGGGAGTTGTTAACAACAATGCCACCATGATAACCCCTTCTTCATTACCACAAAATAGATATTCGCAGGGGATTACCTGTACTTCTCCTAGCATGACAATCACACCTTATCTGACAGATTCTTGGTCATTTAATCGACCCATAGAAGAATTTACTTATCAAGATATTTATGACGAAAATACAGGAGCAGTTAAATATACAACCAAAACTCCAAGATTTGAAAAGGATAACTTTAATCTAAATTATGGTATTTCAATGCAGTTCAATATACCTTTGGGTCGTGGTGGAGAGCTATGTCATAGAGCAGCAGAGATAAACATGGAAGCTCAGAAGTTATTAATTAAGAAAACTAAAATGGAGATTAGTTTATATCGTCTGGAGATGTGTGCAAAACAGGCAAAGTTAGGTGTAACTTTCAAACCTAATACTCCTAGTGCTGTTACTTGTGAAGATATTGTAATTACGATCCCACCAGGTCAGGTTATCCCACATACTCATAAATTAAAGCAGTAGACAAGCACGGGTATTAACTTGCCTACCTAGACACCCTATCCTTCGCCATTTTGAATAAGGTTTTTTTATTCTACCTTATCTTTTTTCTTTGTCAGATTTTTTACTATCTGTTTCACTAATGGTTTGATTGCGTTAAGAAGTAATGGACTACTGGCAGCGACCAAGCCAATAACAGCAGTAGATACAATAGTAGAAACTTCTGGAATGTACTGATCTTTAAACGTGACGTTTTCATAGAGGGTTATACACTCAACCCCATCTTCCCCTCTTTTATGTCCGATGACACGTTCCAAACGCTTTTCGTTACGAAAATCTCCAACCCTCTGATTAGCTTTACCAGGGCAGGGAGGTAAAGTTGGTGGCTTATCTTCTGGTAACTTCGGTATTTCAGCTTGTTCAGTCTCAGGCATCTCAGGAGTAGGACTGTCCATTGGAACTTCCTCAGTTATTACTAAGTTCTCAGGAGAATAATCAAGCGGTATAAAACTTGGAAAAGGAAAATCACAGGTAGTAAATACTCCATTAGGATCTTCTAATAACAAATTACGATTACCAGTATTTTTTATATCTCGGTGCTGATAAGTACAACCAGGAGCATCAATCTCAGGTGGCTTTGCTACGTTTATATAGTGTGGAGTGTAAGGTTCTGGTACGTCTGGAATATAAATTTCTGGAATACTTATATCAGGTATTTCACTCATATTTTGCTAAATAAACTTCTACAAAAGAATTACATTTAGGACAAGATAAATTAGTTACCATTGAATATTCTTCTGCTAATGTTGGATTAAAGTCCTCATCAATACTATGATCTCCACCCCAGATCAATTCAGTTTTACAATGCCAGCAATTCATTCTGGATATGTTCCTTTTTCTTTTCTAATATCAATTAATTCTTGAAAATTCTTATTTTTTGATCCACCATCATAAGCCCACGCATAACCATCTTCTATCATCTGCTCATTAAGTGAAACTGTCTCTTCTCCTACATACAACCAACCTAACATTCGACCATACTTACCAGATGCACCACTTCCCAACTCTGTACGGATCATTAACCCCTGGTTGTTATCAAGGGCATAATCTAACTTCTGAGTTAACCAGTTTGTCGCATCTATGCCAAGAGGTTTCTCAATCTCATGGTCTCTGGTACGCTTTTCTGGTGTATCAACTCCTGCCACTCTTACTCGTTGTTTTATTGACAAGTCAAAGCCAAGATTGATTGTAATATCTATGGTATCGCCATCTATTACACGATCCACACAAGCTATTTTGTAATTCCAGCAGGAAATTCTGCTAGGCGGTGTTAAAGCTCCCATCAGATTCCTACCTTTTGTATAGTTGTAGGCGGAATAGTTGGTTTTGTAAGTATAGATTCTCCTGTCATTTTTGGTAATGCGTTATCTAAAACTTTAGGCATCATGCCACTAACTTCTCCAAGAACTTTATTTATCATTTTATTTTGGAATTGTTCTGATGTTACATATTTATAACCAAAGTACCCTCCACCGATGACAGATGACACCAATACGAAGGAAACTATACTAAGAATGTTAGCTATTTTTTGAAACATGATGAAAGAAGCCTTTGCAAAAGCATTAGTACCTGTCACTATTATAACCTTCGCAGGAATCTGTGCATTAGCACCTCTTTACGTCACTATGGGGATAATGACAAGGCAGATGCAAGATAAGGTTAATTAATCAGCAGGGTCGGCTGTATTTCCCTCTGCTACCCACGCAAGGTACTCTTGATAATCGGTATTATCAGGGTCAAATGGAATACATAGAACTACTCCGCTTCCATCAGTTAAAGTTACAGATGTTGGTTCTAATTCTGTGCTGTGTTTGTTTAATTTGTAAATAGCCATAATTTAAAGTTCCGCATTATACCCTAACCTTGCAGCAGGGTTGTTTACTGTAATGTGACATGAGAAGCCTATAGTTCCACTAGTATCTGGGGCAGCATAATTAGAAGTAGATATTTTAGAAGCATATTGTAAAGTAAAATCTCCATCAAAATATGTAGTACCTCCCTGTCCACCTCCTTGAATTTTAAAATAATTACTACCTGTAACTTGATATATACTAGGTGTTGCTCTCATTTCAACTGGAAATGTGTACATAAAATCAACTTCATTTGCACTCCAAAAAAACCCATCACTTACTGCGTGATAAGAACCACCCTCACCATTAGCAATCATATTAAAATATCTTTTACACCTTAACAATTCATCGCCAAATGACCTATGCTCAAAATCTGTTACCACGCTCCCCGCCTCAAATTGAAATCCAGTAAAATCAATCGTTGAAGCACCTGCTGTAAGCCATGTAGAAGCCATATCTGGAACTCTTGAAGCTGTATCATAAGCTCTCCATTGATCTAAAGTTACTGAAGCTGTATAATCTGTACCTGCAAAAATCCATATTCGACAATCCAAACCAGCACCATTATCATTATCTATTTGTACGTTTGAATTTCCTGGAATCGTTTTTGTAATTTTTGTCCAAGTGTTATTGCCAGATGCAGTAAAACTGTATGTATAGACATAGCTTGTCCCATCTCTTGATCGTAAATTAACATAAAAAGTTTGATTAGTACTACATCTAAACCAAAAACTAACAGTAAAATTACTTGAAGATGATGTATGATCCCAACCACTAGCGTTTATATCTTGTCCTTCAAATTTATGCAAAACCTCGATAAAGCTAGTACCAGCAGCAGTTCCAGCTTGTCCTAAAGCTAATCTTCCATATTTTCTAAAACCTAAAGCATAGGGAGCATCACTTGAAGATAATGTTTGCTGTGAAGTAGTACAAGTTCCCGCACTTATTGTGTTAAACCCAACTTTATATCTGTCAGCAAAATAATCTCCTCCACTTGTTCCTGTAAAAGATGTTCCTCTTTGTGCAACATTTAGAGCTCCATTTACGTTGATACGTCTATTACTGAAGTTATTAGTAAGATTGGCAGTACACGTTCCATCAGTATTGTTGACAGTAATAGCAGCAGCACTAGCTCCTACCCCTTTTATCGAATTTACCTTGATCTCTGACATAATTAACTAGGTTTTGGATTAGCGTCTTTAACCGCTTTGATGTGGGTTGCCCACGTTCCAGTTGTATCTAGTTTACCAGCGAGCATATCGGCATACAACATATCAAGTTGATCTCCAAAAGAAGCATAGACAGTAGAACCATTAGTTGTTCTATCAGTTTTGTATTTTACTTTGGCTGCTTCTTCATCAATCTCGGTTCTTGCTTTTGTCACAAGACTGTCATCTAAACTTACTGACTTTCCATCTTTATCAAATGCACCAGCAGTATCATCAATACTGATAACTGTTCCAGCGTATGCTTTATAAATTGCTTGATGGTCAAATGCCATTATGGTGCTACCTCCATAATCGTGACGTAGTTTGGTGTAACTTCTCTATGAAGTTGATCAGTTTGATAACCACCAGCACATCTGCCATAATAATAAGTCATGTTTGTATTTATACCATCAGTTCTTATTGGGAAAAAACCATAAGTAATAGCAGTTCCAGCACTCTGACTTGGAGAATCTAAATAAGCTGGAAAAGCATTTGATGATGGTGTGGCATCTGTTTCGGTATCTATGTGACTTATAGTATTCATTAAAGTTACTCTTGGATTTGAACCATTTGCATCACCTACGTTTATAAGTGTAGCTGAACCGCCAATAGTTCTTTTGAGTTGCCAAGCAAGTATATGATCAGCTATATCTAGTTCTCCATTTATCAAAGCTGATATTAAAAACTTAGAATTAGCAACTGTAGAGGTAATTGTATGCGTAATTACTGTTGTTGTAGGTGCAGTTAAATTAAAAGTAACTGAGCTTGGACTTGTAATATTGTTTGATGTAACTTGAATAATATTTCCTGATTTTGGATTTGTAGTTGTTAGTAATGTACCATCTGCTGTATCGGGCAGAGTCATTACCCTGTTATTACTAGAGGATGATGGTGCTTGTAAGCTGAAAGACCCACCACCTGATGCTGCGTTTAGTTTGATCTTTGCTGTCATGGCTTAGGATATTTGTCTTTGGTTACTTTGATAGTAGCTTTCCAGCCATCTATACCATTATGATAGATGTCATCAAGCTGATCTTCAATACTTGGATATTCTACTCTACGTTTAGATTTGTAACTATCATTTTCTAAATCCCAAGCTGCTTGCAATGTAGCAAGCCCATTTGTACAATCTGATTCTGTGGGTTTTGCACCGCCATCTAAAACAATTAAATTTGCATATATTTTATTAGTTGGGTCAGTCCAAGAAAACCATTGTCCTGTACGAACAGTTATAAGGTAATCTTCAATGTGATTTGCTCTGCCTGTTAAAAAATCCATATTAAGTATCAGCTAGACGTTTAAAACGAACAAAAGTACCACCTGCATCAGTATGTGGCCCATTATGAACTCTAACTTTCATTCTATGTGTTGAAGTGTCAGTAACATCAAAATAAAAATAGTTTATGCTTTGGCTATACCAATACCCTGATGTACCTGGCACATTAGTATATGAAAATCTATTAGATGTATCATAATTAGACCCACTATCAATAGAAAATACGGCATCCATAGCAGTAGATTGTGCTGATCCATAACCACTTCCACCACCAAAAAAATATGCTTGACAACAAATTTCCCAATATCCTGTTGTTGGAAAAGTCCAAATACCACTCGATTCTGTCATATCCGCTCCAAAACCTGCGGTATTATAATCAAGATCATATTTTGCCCAATTCGTAACAGGATCAGCACTACCTTGAAAAGATGAAGTTAAGTACCAAACATTTAGATGAGAAATACCAACAGTATTTGTATCTGTAATTGTTGTAAAAGCTAAGTTACCAGATCCATCAGTTTTTATAACTTGGTTTGCTGAACCATCAGCATTTGGAAGTTTAAATGCTACGTCTGCCGATGTTGGTGCGGAAGTTGGTGAGTTGAGTGAAACAACATTACCGCCTGAGTGTTTGAGTGATATTTTGCTCATAATTAACTAGGTTCAGTAGGGAAAGTAACAGATGACATATCTAAATTACCAATAGAATCAATTTTAGGCGATGCACTTGCAGGTAAATCACGCAAACTTTGACGATATGTTTTCCAAGCATCTGCAAGTGTTAAATCAGAACTAGCTCTCCAGTCTGTTAATGCTAATAATCTATCTCTTTCTTCTCTTAATAATTTCATAGGTTCTGCATCTGTAAGTTTTGTTAACTCTGCATTTATTTCAGATTCAGTAGGTTTTGTATCTGAACTTATCCAATCTAAGCCAGAATAATCAGTACCTACCCATGTATATTTACTTGTTGGTTTTAAGGAATGAAGTGCAGAATATACGGTGTGAATCATTATGTATCTCCTAAACGTATAAATGTTACTTCAGAAATATTAGTACTACTGTTATACCCTGCTTCTTGATTACCAATAACAACAACAGGATTTTGCGATTGAATCTTAATTTTCAAAATTGTAGTAGTACTTTGAACATCTAAAATTGCTTGCGAAAAAACAGTTGTATTTGTCTGATGACCAACATGGTCAATAAATCCCCATGGGTGACATATATCAGTACCATTAAAATTTAAACGTGGACTTACATATCTTGTGCTACCACTTGTTATATAAGCAGAAATGCTATATGAAACATGATAAATACCAGTAAGAGGGAAGGTAAACTCTGCACCCGAATTTGTCATAGCTGACCCTACCCCAGAAAATTGGTTATCGTTTCTCTCCCAACTTGTTATATCTGCGAGAGTATCAGCAGAAGTTGTTTGTGAATTATACATTCTCCATTGATCTGCCATTGTTATTCCGTTTGTAGTAGCAAGACCACTTGATTTAGCTGAAGTAACAGCATTATTGGCAAGCATATCTGTATCTACTATTCCGTCAGGCAAACCTCCTACTGAAATTCCTGTTAATGTTCCTGATCCGTTGATTGCTATTGGCATAACTATAAGATAACAAGGATTGCACCAGAAGGCACAGTTATTGTGACTCCTGAGTTAATTGTAGGACTAACAGTATGTGCGTTTTTATTTGCCGTAATACTGTAAGAAGTTGTTGCGGTTTGATCCGATTCAAAAAATACTTCATCTGTACCGCCTCCTGTAGCTCCAGCACCTCCTCCGATAGCACCCCAAGCACCATTGTTATAGCCTTCAAACTGGTTGAGAGTTGAGTTATGTCTAAACATACCAACAGCAGGGCTACCATCTCTCTGAGCCGTTGTACCAGATGGAATAGTTAAGCTAGACGTATAGTTATGCGTTATTTTTCCTGTAAAAGTACCTCCAGCTTGAGGCATTAATCCTAAATTAGTACTGGCTGCTGTTCCTACAGTTACATATCCATTATTTGCTGCGTTTCTTAGTTTTAAAAGCCCATCAGATGTATCAACGTGCCATTGGAACGCAAAATTAGTTGTTAATGCACCAGAATTACTATTATTTGACGCAATAGCCTGTAAAACACTATTGATGTCTGCTCTTACGGCAGCACCCGTTCCATTATCTATAACATAATCGTGTTGAGCCATTTAAAAAACCAACATTGAGTCTATTCTACCCTCCTTTACCAAATCCGACAGCCTGATAGGTGAAATTTCTATCAATCGAAGCATTTGATGAATTTTTAAAGTGAACAGTAAAGCCCGTTCCAGATACACTAGACACTTCAAAGTAATCTCCTGATGCCATATTCTGTGCATTAATACCAATAGAGGGTAAATTAGTATTTGCTCCCAGAATAGAAGATGTACCAACAAAAAACGGATGAGTAAAGGTAATAGCTTTAGCTCCTGCTCCGCTTGCTGTTAGATTACCTTGTTCTGTCCTTCTCTGTAAAGATGCTGTATAGCCTAGCTGAGAAACTTTTATATCCTGTGCTGTGTCGTCACTTGTAAGATTTACTTTAAATTTAAAACCTCTTCCTTTATAAGTACCATTAGCAAAAGTTTGAAACGCAGTATAAGTTGGAGAGCCAGAACCAGGATTATCTTGTGTAACTGCAACTTGCATTTCAGCATTTACATCCAGAGCTTCTGTGCCATCAAAGTCTGTAATGCTATCAATTAAACCTCTGGAGTCAAACAGATCAGAGGGGAAAAATGCTTCAGTTAAAAAATGTCGTTTAAAATCTACACTAAACACAGCACCTAAATCTAAGAAAGAACTACCAGCAGATCCACCAAACTCATAAGTACCAGATGAGGAAATGCCTCCAAAATCATCAACTGAACCAACTAAATCAAAATCAGTTATAGAATCAAACTGTCCAGTTCCAGATAAATTTAAACTATTTGTAGTTGCATCGAAAGAAATATTAGTTTTCGTTCCTTGAAATTTTGGACTATCCTGATCTTCTCTTCTTGTTAGAGCAATTAAAGGAGCTAAGTTATCAGGTAAATCAATAATTACACTTGTTTCTCCAGCACTAAATCTGTTTCCATCATCTCTAAATTTTAAAATATATTCTCCCTCTAGATAGGGGACTTCCGCAGTTGTCGTATTACCAGCTAATGCTTCGATCAAATCGGTGCTATTAGCAAAAGTTCCACTACCATCTGTAAGCGTAGAATGTCTTACATAAACACGACCACCATGAATAACGTCAACATCAGTAGATAAATTCCAACGTAATCTTACTAATTTCTCACTAATAGGCTCTGCTGTTAAACCAGTAACATCTGCTGGTAATGCAGTTTTGCCTTGTGCAACGAAAGTAAGATCAGCAGAAGTAGCACTTGTCTGTAATGCAGCATTATAACTAAAGACTTGAAACTCATACGTTCCAACATCACTATCAAATATCTCAAAATCAGGAGCAGATACAGTTTGAGATATGAAATTACCATTGTTAAATCTATAGTTAACCTGATACTGCGTGACACCGACAATGGGTTGCCAACTAACAATTAATTTAGATACAGCTTGGTTATTAATAACAACAATTTTTTCTTCGGCTTGTAAAGCAGTAGGGGGATCTTTCGGAAGGTTTAATATGGATACTGTTCTTGCAGGTAAACTTGCACCATCTTCAATAAACGCATACTTAGCATTTACATAAGATAAAGCAGTAATTGCATAATTTATACCATCAGATTCTTCTACTGTTATTACTCTGAACTTCTGAGCTTGAACTGTATCATTCTGTAAAAGCCACACAGTATTTACATTTGGAGTATCAGAATAAGCTGAAGCAACTGTAATTACAGCACCAGATATTGATTGAACAGTTTTAGTCTCTACTGTTCCGTTTGGTAAAACTACACTTAATGTTGGATTGTTTGATGTAGGTAAATCTGTCGCAGCAGTATCATCTACAGTTATCTGGGTCGTTGTTGCAGCAGTAACTCTTCCTCCTCTACGAACACCAGAACGAACAGGATCAGCAATATCAATAACGGCACCAGGTCTTACAACAACACCAGAATCTATAGAGGTCGCAAATGCAACTATCTCACTTTCGTTTTGTTCAGCAAATAGAATAGCCTTTGCTAATCTTCTGGCTTGTCCTCTTGATGTACACGCAAATCCTTTTACCTGTTTAATAATTACTCCAAACTTAGCTATTGAAGCGGTATCTTCATAAACTTCATAATCTATCTCTCTACTATCCATATTGAAGTAAGAAACAGAAATTACAGTATTTCTTGTTTTTAATCCACTTCCCGAATAACTAAATCCTTCTTCAGTTACATTTGCAAGATTAAATAAATAACTTGCATCTTTTGGACTATCTTGTGTAAGTTGAATACTACCAGCAGACCATATTGGCATACATCTCATAACACCTGCTAATTCATTTATCAAATCAAACGCTTCACTTGATGATTGAATATTTACATTACAACTGAATCTAGCTTCCTGTCCTCCAAATCCATCTGATACCAATGTATTTGCAAACTTACTGGCAGTAACAAAAGAGAAAAGATCAAGAGAACTTTCTGTTATATGATTGCCAAATCCATAGCGTGTGTCTAAAAGTAAGTCCAGTAACACCATGCTTGGACACGAAGTCCATTGGGCTGCTCCGAGTACTCCGTTAAAGACGTAGCCGTCAGGATAAATAATTCGACCAGTATTAGCATCAACAGTTGGAGTGCCCGATCCATTAGCACCAGCACCAGGAATCCTTACTTTTATACCTCTAATACGATACTTTCTTGTTGGTATTGATTGAAACTGCATAGAGTCCAATCGAACAGAAGCGTAAGCACTATTAGCGTAAGTATTGGCATCATCAATGATTTCACCAAAACTTGTCCATGTAAAAGCATCTATAAGACTTGAATCTGTGCTATCTGCGGTTACTCTGGTAACTCTTATGTCAACAGGAAAAGCACCCGTAATATTTACTCTGTAATCCCTTTGGTACGCATCAGCAGTTCTACCTGTGATAGTGTCATCAATAACATCAGTAAAACCACCAGAATTATATTGAACCGCTATTTTTAATTGTACAGAAGAACCTAATAAATCTCCCTGATCTGTTGCTCTTTGTAATTGTGGGAAGGTTATAGTTACATTTACTGCATCAACATTTGAATTTGTTATCTGTCTTGTAACAGGAGAAGATTGAGTAACAGTAATACCTACTGCTGTAACAGAAGAACTACTTTCAATACCTTCAACTTTTGTTTGACCTGACGTTCCAAATCTAGGATTAAATGTTACATCTTGAAAGTTAAAGTCAGTTGTAGCTGGATTAGTTGAATCAGCAGTTGATTTCAAAACAGGAGTATCGTTGAGAAATACATCTTTCAATGCAGCATTATTATATGCAGCAGTTCCCTGCGTTCTGCCTTCTTTTGATGCAGAAGCAAAACCTTCAATCTCTCCTTCAGAAATAAGATCAAGAAAAGTAGCAAACTGCCTACTATGTAAAGTATCAGGTGCTCTAGTTGGTTGAGGTGGAGTAGGAGGAGAAGGATTACCACCACTACCTCTAATAATTTTATCTGTCATGCTTGTACCTGTTGAGTATCAACAGCACCACTTATAACAACTGATCCTGTAATTATTTCTCCATAAACTATTGGAACGGGAGTGCCTGCTCTTGATGTATTTTGCGTTCCAGAAAAACTGAA
>VTLG01004984.1_pt1 | contig 11248 bp, 11 predicted proteins | sample 4694571 | NCBI WGS metagenome assembly VTLG01 (sample SAMN12604809, study PRJNA352737) | marine metagenome | biome: ENVO:00000447; feature: ENVO:00000209|ENVO:00000569|ENVO:01000036; material: ENVO:00002151; isolation source: viral sequences binned using virsorter ... | reverse complement strand
TCAAGAGCAAAACTACCCTTATGACTGGTTTTGATTGCTACAGAACTTATCTAGCATTCAAGAATCATTTTACGAAGGATAACTTTGATTATTTTAAGTATGGTGGTAAGACAAACGCAACCACCTCATCATTTAATAAGAGAAAAGACAAATATTTTTTTGAAAAGATGTCTCGTCAAAAGAAAGACGAAGACATTGTAGATTACTTCACCGCTATATTCTCTCAATGTGATGATCCCCAGAGAATGTGGATCGGAGAGATTATTGAGACAGGAGAAGAGAAATATAATGATTGGAAGAAAAAGATACAGAGTTTAAATTATCTTTTCAAACAAGAGATGATGCAGATTTGTAGTGATAGAGATTTTAATTCTTTGTTTGAATGTAAGAACGGCAAACATCCCATCATTATCAAAGAACATCTAAAGAAAAATATTACAACAGAAACATTAGTGATACTCGATGGTATGCTTGGATACAAAAAAGACTTTGATGATAAGTTAGATGACTTTGTATGGAAAACCGTCAGTATGAAACTTGACAAATACAAACCTTTTTTGTTAAATAATATTAACATTACAAAATACAAACAAACCCTCAAGGAGATTGTAGTTAAATGAAGTTTGATTCTAGCAGTGAGTTTTTTGATTCAGAAATGGTTCAAGCCAGTCTTGAAGAGATCAAGGAACTTCAAGATCTAATCACAAATAGTATCATTGATACAGCTTTTTCTCCTGTCACAGGATTTGAGGAGGATGAGTCAGAACAACTTGACTTGATTGAAGAGTTATTAGAGAAACAAAAACTCATGTATTTTAGATGTAAAATTTCTGATGATGAAGATGCATTGTTAGTTGCGGAGAATATGAGAGAGTCACTTAGACAGATGGGTATGCCTAGAGGTGCAACAGTAGAACAGATGTTTGATAATTTAAAGGGTTCAATTCGTAAGTTAAGAGAAACGCTTGACAACTAAATAGTAGTGTGTTATATTAATAATGTTGGACGCAACATGGGAGTGACTGAATAAACTTACTGGCAACCGCTGGTTAAGGTGATGAGTCAGAGGTGGTGCTCGCTACCGCAGGGTAGAACTACTCAACCAAGTAGGACTCAGGCAACAACGTATTTACTACTGTAGTAATGCCCGTTGTTTGTTGGTATACAGGAATCCAACCTCCCTCTTTTTTTGACCTAAGATGCAACTCATTGAGTCGGGCAGATGGTCTTTCTAACACAAGTAAAAATTAATCTAATAAAATCTAATGTCTTTTTCTAATCTAAAAAAACAATCCTCACTTGGTTCTCTGACTGCAAAACTTGTTAGTCAGGTGGAAAAAATGAACAAAGGTTCAAACGGTATAGATGATCGTTTATGGAAACCAGAAGTAGATAAAGCAGGTAACGGTTACGCAGTAATCAGATTTCTCCCTGCACCAGACGGAGAAGATTTGCCTTGGGCAAAACTTTACACACATGCTTTCCAAGCATCTGGTGGTTGGTATATTGAGAACTCATTAACAACACTTGGTCAAAAAGATCCAGTATCAGAGCATAACTCACAACTCTGGAACTCAGGTGTTGATTCCGATAAGGAAGTCGCAAGAAAACAGAAACGTAAGTTATCTTATTACAGTAACGTTTATGTTGTAAAAGATCCTTCAAACCCAGCGAATGAAGGTAAAGTATTCTTGTTTAGATATGGAAAGAAAATCTTTGATAAGATAACTGCTGCAATGCAACCTGAGTTTGAAGATGAACAAGCAATCAACCCATTTGATTTCTGGGCTGGTGCAAACTTCAAACTTAAGATCAAAAAGGTTGCTGGATATTGGAACTATGACTCATCTGAGTTTGCTGCTCCTGCTCCACTTCTAGATGATGACGATGCAATGGAAGCAATCTGGAAACAGGAATACTCTGTTGCAGAACTTGTTGCTCCAGATCAGTTCAAGTCATATGAAGATCTCAAGAAGAGACTTGATTATGTTCTTGGTCTCACTGTTGCACCAAAGAGACAAGACCCAGAGGTAGTTGATGAAGAGAGTAACTTAGAAGATCTAAGTGAAGGTCGCACACCTGTTGATACAACACCATCTTCCGTCAATACAGACGAGGATGAAGAGGATGCATTAAGTTACTTCGCAAAACTAGCTGAGTCTTAATTATGAAAGTTCTACTCGCATCATTGATTGCATTAACTCCAGTTTCAGTTCTTGCAGATGAATATCAAGCTGGCTATTCACATGAGAGAAAATGTTATCGAACTGAATATAGAGAAAAGTATGTGCCTGGCACATCCTCTTCGCCAGGGTATGTAAGATCTTGGGAGGAAACTGTTGAAGTTACTTGTCAACACAATCATGCATATCGAAGAGAAACAACCATTGAATATGATAACAATGATTGTTCTGATGGAAAAATTGCTGGTGCATTACTAGGCGGTGGTGCTGGCGCTGCAATGTCCAGAGGTAATGGTCGTTGGTGGGCAATTCCTTTAGGTGCTGTGGTTGGAGGCACTATTGGTTGCGATCTAGACGGTGGCTAAAAATCGCTTTTAAAACACAAAAAGACCCGAAAAAAATTTCGGGCCATTTTTCACGCCAGAGGTCGTTTTTACGATCTCTTTTTTTATGGTGATATGAGTCTTGGATTTTCTGTTTTTTTCAAATCATCACTTATATATTGACTTGATTCTTGATAAGTCATAATATTTGCAAAGTCTTCTAGGAACAAAGTTAGAAACTCATTTTTTAAAATATTAATATTTCTTTTTGCATCATTCAAATTAGTTTCATGTTCTAAGAATGTGACTTGTTTTATTTTAGACTCAGTTCTTAAAACGCCATTATCAATAAATGTGATGGAGTGTCCAGCTGGAACTCTTAAACCCTCTGGTTGTATTAATTGTCCATTTGTATTTCTTAAAATTTCAGTTTCATAATGATGAATATTTGATAATTCTTGAGATGTATATTTTGAATTCAAGTAATTTAAAAAATCTTGATTTGACATTGGCCATTCATCTCTGACATGAACGATATTGTTTGTTGTTAAGATAACCCAGTCTAATCCAGAGTCTTTGTAAAAATCATACGCTATTTGATCAGCCCTTTCATCTCCCTCAATGGAATATTTTGTAAAGGCTGTAACTTCATTAAAAATATCATCACGCATGACAGCCCTCTTAAATATATTTTTTACAACTTTATAATCGTATGCAGAAGTTCGACCATTAGCTAATGATGGATAATCGAGGTCTGGAAGTTGACGAAAATAACTATTTGGTGATCCTGAGTATGTCATAATTAGTAACCTACGCTGTCATCTGGAGTTTCTTCATGATCTTGTTGATAAAGTGGTCTAAGTTCAGTAAAGTTAAGATCCATCTTGACTGAAACTGGTTGTGAATCACGATATGCAGACCAATATCCACTTGGAGCATAATCAACGTTCATAGTTGTTAATGCAAGACCGCCTGGGCTGAATTGGTTAACATTTTTTATAAAATCATTGTCATCCTTACCATTTTTATATTGTAATGTAAATACGTCAGGATTTTCCAAAAATACTGTATTATTAAATTTTGGAGCCAGACCCATTTTTAGAAATTTGATTATTTTTCTAATTTCTCTACCCTCTTCCTCACTTCTGGCAACCATTTGAAAAGAGAAAGCAAAATCTCGAATTACAGGCCCTTGAAATAATATTTCTGCGTTAGGATTTAAAACTTTACCACCAGTTCTCGCTAAAAATGTATCGGTATCAATTTCAGTTCCAGCCATGTTTGACGCCATATTTGCTAAAGTCTGAGCTGTTACTGCTTGACCAAATCTTATTCCTCTTCCAGTAATATCAACATCGCCAGGTCTGCCAGCAGCCATTTTTGCTCTTCTATCTTCAAATCTCTGCTCAGCACTTTTTCCTGTCAATCTCCCACCAAGACTTACCCCTCTAGCAATACCAAGAGCTGCCAATCCAGTGATTGTTAATTCACTTTTTCCCCATTCTGCTCCATTTACATCAGTTGGTTTAGGCATCGGTAGTATGACACTTCCTTTAATTTTACTACCTATCACACTATCGCCTGCCACGTTATGACTTCTTAGTCCGTAAAGAGACTTTTGTGTTCTTCTTGGTTTACTTTGGTTAATATCTGGTCTAACATAATTATATCTTGTAATTTTGAAGTGATCTTGGTCAAGGTCAATATCAAGTGGGTATGCCATTAAATCACTTGATCCTCCAGTTTTTGTTTTCTTATATTTTGGATTTTCGGGAGTTGTGAATGCGATTGGATTATCGTTTTCTATTTCTTCTGGTAAGAATTGTGCATTATTTTCTTTTTTTTCTTCTTTCTCATGTTGTGCTATGAGAATGTCTGTATCGACATCAATTATTTCTTCATACTCATCTACATTTCCTTTAAATTTATTAATATTATATGCTTCTAAAGCGTCATCACCATCTTGTAAATCTTCAAACTCTTTACTTTGAGGGTCGAGAGACTTACCATTTTTTTTAATACCGATTAATTTGCCATTTGGGCCAAACTCAAAAGAAACTTTTGATCCATCATTCTGTTTATAAACTTTACTTTTTGCCATTAGTTTGTGTTGTAAACTCGACTTCGTGGAACAGGCATCCCTCTCATGTCGATAAATCTTTCAGTCGGTAGTTGTGCTACATCCGACCACTCAATATTTGGAATACGATATGGTGTTCCTCTCACGCCAGTATAAAGATATTTATGTAGAGTTCGGGGAGGAACCGCAACTGCACCTTGAGCAGAGTTATTTAGTAAGCTTATTGCCAATTCTTCTCTTTGAGTTAGACGAACATAATGAAGATTGCAACCTAAAAACCCACCAGTTCTCATCTCAATTACATATGTGAGTGGATACATGTCATAGTATGGTTGTTTTGTCTGTGCTTGATATGTAAAAAAATATAATTCACCAGGCGCAAAACCAGCGGTATCTGCATAATCAGTCTCAAAGTTTGTATCTCCAAGTTCCTCAAGTAATTGTCCACGAAACCATTCTTCACTCACTTGATCACTTACTTTATTCAATATCGTTTGTAGAATACTCATCGGATTCCTAATTCTTTTTCAGTCATGATTTTGAACTCTAACTTACGATCCTCACAAAATTCTCTTGCTGCTTTCCATTTTGCTTGATTCTTTACATATGTCATTGATTCATTTATCATTGTTTTTCTTGATTTACCTTTTGTCGCCTTTGGTTCAAGAGTTTCTCTCATTGGTTTCACTTCGATCACTGATCTACGAATATTGTTGTCTTTATCTTTGTATTTGATAAAGAAGTCTGGAAAATATCTACGAACACGATTTGTTGTTGGATCTAGGTAGGGAATCCAAAATTCCTCAGATGCCCACTCAAGTATATTTTCATTCAAATCACAGTAATTCATAAATTTTCTTTCCCACAAAGACCTATAAATAATATTTTGAGAGTCTCCCTTATACTTTTTAGGATTAGAAGGCCTATATATCCCTTTATAGCTCATATATAGTAATAACAACTTAAATTTATTTATTGTGTCAGATAATAGTTTGTTTCCAAGAAGATCAGATATATTTAAAGATAACATCAAAGATGTTAGAGATAGCATTGCACGCCCATCTCTAGATACTTTTTATCAAGTTATTTTTTCTTTTGGAAAATATCAAACATGGTTAAATACAAGTCAACCAGGCAGAAAAAGAACTCAGGGATTTGATTTCCAACAAAAGATGTCTTTGTTATGCACAGAAGCAGAGATTCCAGGCACACAGTATCAATCAACTCTTGCAGTTGGTCATCATCAAGGTATTCAAGAGGAGTTCCCATATCTTAGAACTTTTCCACCTCTTAATCTTACTTTTTATTGTGACGCAGACATGGTAATTTTGGAAATTTTGGAAACTTGGATGACTTACATTAATCCAGTTCAAACAAGTCAAAGACAAACCAACGCATATACACGATTTAACTATCCAGAGGATTATAAGGAAATCATTCACGTTACTAAATTTGAAAGAGATTCTTTTAAACAATCACCAAGCACTGTTGATTATCAATCTAATATGTCCAGTTATGAATTTGTAAATATTTGGCCTACTAATTTAACATCAATGAGAGTTGCCTATGGTGACTCAAATGTGTTAAAATGTAGTGTGCAGTTTGCATATGATAGATTTTTCACAAGATTTAATTATAATGATAGTAACCGTGCGGTTGTAAACACACCGCAAGGACTTGTGAATTCAAATGATCAAGTAAAAATTGGTAGTGGACTTAGCCCTGCACAAAAAGCTAAAGTTAACTTCGGCTACGATTTAAATGTAAATATTTGAATGTAAATCATTAAACAAAATATTATGCCCTTACCAACAATTGAAACTCCAACATATGAGTTGAAAATGCCCTCTTCGGGTAAAAAAATTAAATACAGACCATTTCTTGTTAAGGAAGAGAAAATATTAATTATTGCTCTAGAATCAAGAAATCAAAATGAAATTACAAATGCTGTTAAAGATGTATTGAAAAAATGCATTTTAACAAGAGGAGTAAAAGTTGACGACCTTCCCACATTTGACATTGAGTATATCTTTTTGAATATTCGTGCTAAATCAATTGGTGAAGATATAAGAGTGACTGTCACATGTCCTGATGATAGAGAGACACAAGTTCCTGTTACAATATATGTGGATGAAATTAAAGTCATTAAACCAGAAGGACACACAACTGATGTTGTTATTGATGATAAACTTACTCTTCGGATGAAATATCCATCATTAAATCAATTTGTTGAGAGTAATTTTGAAGTTGATGATGATCCAGAAGCTCTTGTTAATAAAACTTTTAAGGTCGTTGCTGATTGCATGGATACAGTTTTTACTGAGGAAGATGCATGGGAAGCTAAGGATTATACATCAACTGAGAGAGTTAAATTTGTTGAACAATTAAATTCAAAACAATATAAGAAAGTTGAAAACTTTTTTGCAACAATGCCTAAATTATCACACACTATTGAAGTTGTGAATCCAAATACAAAGAAAAAGAGTAGTGTCGTTTTGGAGGGTCTAGCCGATTTTTTCGGCTAAGTATTGCAAGGGAAGATCTTGAATCTCACTACAGAATAAATTTTGCTCTCATGCAATACCATAAATATAGCTTGACGGAACTTGAAAATATGATGCCTTGGGAAAGAGACATTTATGTAACTCTCTTGAAGGATTATATTGAAAAAGAAAACCTAAAGAGACAACAAGAAGAGGGCGTCCGAAAGTATGGATGAAGAAGAGTTAGAACAACCTAAAAAGAAAAAGATTACCTTAAGTAATTTCTTTGAATCAATCGTAAGGATTGATAAGTTGGCTAATCGTGCTTTATCAACTGCTAATTCTAATTTAAATATTATTCAAGATCAAAAATTACTGATTGATTCTCTTTCCATGTCAATTGAGGGATTAAGGTCAGATATTCAACAAATTAATAATTATATAATTGTAGAGAAAAAAATAGAAAAGGATGCAGAAGCTGATCTACGTCTAGAAGAGGAGGATAAGGAACAGAAACAAATGATGGCAGAGAGACTTAAAGGTGATAAGGGTGAGGGTGGAGACAAAGGTGAAGGTGGTGATCAAGGTGATCAGGGAGATACTGGGAAAGCTCCACCTCAACCAGTAGAATCAAAAGGATTTTTAGGATCAGCACTCGGAGCTCTCGCTCCTCTTCTCGGTGGTGTAGGATTGCAATTTTTAGCACCTATTCTTGGTGGTGCTTTTACAGGATTAAAAACAGGTGGGCCAATTGGAGCCTTAATAGGAGGCCCACTTGGAGGAGCCTTAGAGTTCTCTGGATTAAGGAAATCTTTAACAGGAGAAACACCATCACCAAAAACAAAATTCTTTGAAACAATAAATCCATTTGCTAGAATTGGTGGTATGTTTGGTAGAAAATTTGGTAAAAAAGATGAAACTGAGGGAGTAGAGGGTGAAAAAAATCAAGTAAAAGAAGAGATAAAATCAGAGATAAAACAAGAACTAAATCTCACAGGTGGAGGAGAAGAACCATTTAGCACATCTATAAAATATTCTACAAAGGGGAATATAGAAACTGGAGAAATAGAGGTTGATCCTAATTCCTTAGAGCCTGGTGTTCCAATTGAGGCAGCACAACAACATTTTTATATGAGTAAGATTGATGAATTACAATCTAAAATAAGAGAGAAAAAAATGAGATTTGGAGATGATTATGATACTTCTTCAATGGAGAAAGAACTTAAAAAATTTAGTGACAAATATAATTCTACTCTAGAGTTTGGTGGTGGTGTTGACTTTACAAACATAGGTAAGAGAGATAAGGATTTAGTGCAACCAGAGAAAAAAGAAAATAAATTGTTGGAATTTGTTAAGGAGGGTGGTGTTGCTGGTTTCTTGGGTAGAAAGATATTTGGTGGAAAGGAAGATGAGAAAAAAGATATTGATGTATCAGAGGGTGGGTCAGAGGAAGGTTTTAAAAACTTAATGACACAAGACAAACAGAAGAGGATTGAGATACAAAAGGCGTTGAAAAACGGTGATAAAGATTTGGCATCTCAACTTTTTGAAGAGAGACAAGAAATTATAAGTAAAATTCAAGAAAAGATGAAAGAAGAAAGATTTACTGGTAATATTAGAAGAGAAATAAAATCTGAATCTAAAAATTCAGTGCAACCAGAGGAAAAAGAAAATAAATTTAATTTAATTGAAACAATAAATCCATTTGCTAGAATCGGTGGTATGTTGAATAGAAAATTTGGTGATACTATTCGTAATTTTGATGGTAGGCCTGGATCAAGAAAAACTAAGGATAGGGCAGTTAAAGAAGTTTTTGAAGACCATCCTAGTATGAGGATTTATAAAGAAAAAATAAAAAATCGCATAGATCCTTATAGAAATACGACAATAACACTTCCAGAGGGCACTTTTAAGAAAGGTGACGAGGGTTTTGAAGAGGCACTTAAAAAAGCCAAAGAGGGATATGGAAAAATACAGGGAGGTGGTTCGGAAAACCTTGAGGCTGGTTTCTTTACTCCTATAACCGAGGAAGATTTAGAGAGAGAAAGAGCATTAGATGCCGAAGAGGGAAATATATTCAGTCGTATTGGTAATACTCTTGGAGATATAAAACGATTATATAATGAAGATCGAAAAACTCCAGAACTTAAATTAAGTGGAGAAGCAGAGAGATTAATTGGTGACGATAAACCTTTCTTAGATGAAGTTCAAAGAGTTTCTGAAAAATATGAAATAAATCCAGCTGATTTAGTGGGATTGATGGCAGCAGAATCAAGTTTAGATCCAGCATCAGACAATGGCACTCATGTTGGTTTGATACAATTTAGTGCTGATAGAGCAAAAGAACTAGGAACAACTCAGGAAGAGTTAGTTAAAATGAGTCGTGCTCAACAAATGAAGTTTGTTGAAAAATATTTTGATATCGTTAAGTTACCAAAAGGAGCCAGTAAAGGAGAACTATATACAAGTGTCTTTATGCCAGAATATACTGACAGGGGAACAGATTTTGAATTATCAACTAAGTTTGATAAGTTTTCTGATGGTGAGCCTGGCAACCCATCAGTTTACGCAGACAATAAAGGACTAGATGCTGATGATGATGGTTTTATTACTGTTGGAGAGATGGGATCAAAAATAACAAAAAAACAGGAGGAATTTGGAATTAGCACAAAAGAAGAATCAAAACCAGAGGGTATAATGAGAATTTTGACAGGTATTGCTGATAGAGTGACAGGAGAAAAATTTGATTTCGATCAAAGAGGTGATTTAATTCCTAAATTAGAAAATGATACTGCTGAATTATCTGGAAATGTTCTTGCACCTCCAGATGATTCCTATCCTAAACTCTCAGCTGGAGTAATAAAAACTTTAAATGAAACTGCCTTGAGTGGAAATCCATCTCCCTTAGTCCAAGCTGAAGCGCCACAGGTGTCAGAAGCAGAGATAAAATCAACTGAAACCACATCAAGTTTCATTAAAACAATATCAAATAATACAATAACATCATCTAGAAAATCTAAGTTTGGATTACCACCAGAAATTATGAGGATGATAACCTAATGGAAAGTAGATTTATTATCAGCAAATGTATGTTGATTGCGGATAAGGATAAGGGATCTTCATTGAAAAAAGATTACTCAATACTTGGTGGAAACCCTATTATTGATTACTATGAAAGTGTGATGAGTCCATCAATATCTTTAACTGTGACTTTTATTGATGTTGACCAAGTAATTAGTAGAAAGGGAATTACAGGTGGAGAGTCTTTAGATCTTTCTGTTAAGATGGAAGGTTTCGATGATGACTTCAAAATTACATCTAAAAAACATCAACTCATGTTGAACTCCGTGAAGGATGTCATCACAGACACTAATAAACAGATAGCAACTTTAGAATTTGTATCAAAAGAATCGATTATTAATGAAACTTGTAGAGTCAACAAAAAGTTCACAGGAAACGTTACGCAAATAGTAAAAGATATATTAGAAAAAGATAAGAAAGGAATATTATCAAAGAAAGAATTGAAAACAGATAATGCTGTTAACAAATATTCTTTCGTTGGAAATTTAAAAAGACCTTTTGATACAATTCAATGGTTATGTCCAAAGGCTCAATCTTCAAATAAAAATTTTGGTTTTTTATTTTATGAAACTTTAGATGGATATAATTTTAGATCAATTGAAAAGTTACTTGAAGAAGAGCCTGAGGTGTATGAAAAACCAGATAGACCGATAGCTGGATCTTTTAGAATCATAGAAAATAATCTTAATCAATCCAATGATATTGGTCACAATTGTAGAATGGGTATGTATGCAAATAAAACAATATACATTGATCTTGAGAATGAAACCTATAAAGAAGAAGAGTTTAAAATTACTGAATTGAAACCAAAATTAAAAAAACCACCTAAGTTACCAGATAAATTAGAGGATAAATCAACTCGATTAATGTTTAGAATATTAGATCAAGGGGCTCTGCAAAAAGGTTCTAAAAAAGAAGAGGTTGAGAAGAGAAATGAGCTTGCCGTTTATCAAAATAAATCTTATATTAGGAATAGTTTATTATTTTCACAATCCTTAAATATATCAATTCCAATCAATCCTGATTTGAGAGCTGGTGGTATGATAGAGGTTAAATTACCTCTTAAAAAAGGAGATGATGGAAAACCAGTAAGTTCTT
>VTLG01001499.1_pt1 | contig 11248 bp, 12 predicted proteins | sample 4694571 | NCBI WGS metagenome assembly VTLG01 (sample SAMN12604809, study PRJNA352737) | marine metagenome | biome: ENVO:00000447; feature: ENVO:00000209|ENVO:00000569|ENVO:01000036; material: ENVO:00002151; isolation source: viral sequences binned using virsorter ... | reverse complement strand
AACTACGACATGGTAAATGATTTTATTAAAGGACTAAGACAACTGCCTTTTGGTAACTTTGTATCGTTCCCGGCAGAAATAATGAGAACGTCTACAAACATATTAGGCCGTGCACTAAAAGAAATAAATTATCAACACACACTAGATGATGGAAGGGTTGTTAATCCACTTAGAAACATAGGGTATAAAAGATTGTTTGGTTTTGGCACAACGGTTGTGGGTGTTCCTTATGGAACAGTAGAAGCTGCAAAAGCAATATACGATGTAAGCGAAGATGAAATGAAAGCCATGAGAAGATTTGTTCCTGGGTGGTCTCAAAACTCTACGCTAGTGCCAATAAGAGACACCGAAACAGGGGAACTAAAGTATGTAGATTTTTCTCACGCTAACGCATACGACACAATGATTAGACCAATCAACACCATGATTAACAGTGAAATTATGAAAGAAGTTGCACTTGGTATGTTTAATGCAACAAAAGAAACAGTGTCGCCATTTATAAGTGAATCTATTTGGTTTGAAGGTGCATCAGATATATTTTTAAGAGGTGGACGTACAAGAGAAGGTAGAAGACTATGGACAGAAGCAACACCGTGGGGTGAAAAAGTATCTATTACTGTAGGGCATTTAGTTAAAACACAAATGCCAGGATCAATTCCAGCTTTAAACAGGATGGGTTTATCAATAAGAGAAGAGGTAGATGAATATGGTAGATCTTACGAATTAGGTGATGAGTTAGCAGGTATCTTTGGTTTTAGAGCGGTTAAAGTAGATCCACTTAGAAGTATGAAATTTAAAATTGCAGATTTTAGAACTGGTATTAACGCAGCTAGACGTGAATTCACAAAACCATTACTTAGAGGTGGAGTTGTTAATCCAGCCGACGTGGTGGACAGATTTGAAGTTGCTAACGAAGCTGCTTACAAAGCACAACAAGATATGTTTAAAGATTATTACGGCGCTTTAACTTTAGGCGCAGGAGTAAATCAATTAGATTTACAATTTGCTGACAGGATGTCTAATGTGCAGCTTAACGCAATTAAGTCTGGTAAATTTAAACCATTTATACCATCAGATAATATTAAAAAAGCTTTTGCAGATAACGCTAGAGCCATAGGCGCACCAAATGGTTATTTAGCTGCAGAAAGACAAATACAATCTATGATTAACAAGTATAATAACCTACCATTATTTGGTGGTCTTGCTTTCCCAAGAACTGAAAATCCTTTTATAGGTAATACTGTTCCGCAAGCTGCGGTTCAAGGTATATCACCTGTATCTGCCGTCTCAGGAATGCAAGGTATTACTCCTGGCGGTGTTGTTAACAATCAAAACCTAACAGCTTTAAAAGGTCAACGAGTTTTTGGTTCAACTGATCCAATATTTGGTGTAGGGTAATTTTTATGAACGATACAGTACAAGGCATAACTCCAGAAGACGACAGAGAACACATCATATCTCTGTATGGTCATGTTAAAGGTGTTGAGCGTGAGATAGAATTAATAAAAACTAATCACTTAAAACACTTGGACGATAAAATCACGCATGTGCATCAAGATGTAGAGGCTTTGGGCGGTAAGATAGATAAGATCTATTGGGTTGTTTTGACTACGGTGGGGGCTGTAGCGTTAATGGTTATAGAAACTTTATTGGGGATGTTATAATGAAACTATCAGAAAATTTTTCACTAGCAGAGATGACTAAATCTCAAACTGCAACTCGCAAAGGTATTAGAAATGAACCTTCAACCGAGCATATAGAAAATCTTATTCACCTAGCGGAGACTGTCCTGCAACCAGTGCGTGAGCATTTTGGTAAACCGGTCGCTATATCCTCAGGCTATCGTAGCCCAGAGTTGTGCGAGGCTATCGGGTCTTCGGCTAAGTCACAACATGCCAAGGGTGAGGCAGCAGACTTCGAGATACCCGGAGTGGATAACATGCAACTTGCAATGTGGATTAGTAAAAATACAATATTTGATCAGTTAATCCTGGAGTACTATGAACCAGGTGATCCGAATTCAGGATGGGTGCACTGTTCAGCGGTGAAGGAAGGGTCGAGAGCACAAGTATTAAAAGCAACAAAAGTAGAAGGGAAGACCAAATACGAAAATATACTTCTCTAGATCCAGTCTTTGATATCTTCTCCCATAATTTCATTAGCTATATTTATCTTACTCCTAAGTGATTTGATTATACGCTCATCTATAGTCTTTTCTGCAACCAAGTCCACATAAGTAACGCTGCCAGTTTGGCCGATACGGTGAGCACGATCCTCTGACTGTAATCTTTTTTCTAGATCGTACGAGTTAGAATAATAAATAACTGTGTTGGCAGCAGTCAAGGTAATTCCATACCCTCCAGTCTGTGCATTTCCTACGAAATAGCGTGCAGGGCCGTTTTTCTCTTGAAATAGAGCAATGTTCTCCTGGCGAAGGGTAGCATCCACCCCACCGTGATATTCGACTGTAGACGCATCTCCGTAAGCTTTTTTTAAAGATTCTACTATTTTTTTTATGTCTTCTCTGTAATTTGCCCAGATTATAACTTTACCGTCTGTCTCTTCTAAACACTCCATCAAAGATGTAATTCTATTATTTTTAAGATGTGTAATTGTACCATCGTCAGCTTTGAATGTGCCGCAAGTAATTTGATGTAGTCGTAGTAGTGTTGTAAGAGCTGACATCGAACTCATGATCTTGCCTTCGTGTTCTGCAATTGCAGCTTTCTTCATAGTCACATACATTTTGTGTTGTTCTTCTGATAGATCTACAATGCGCGTGGTAAATACTTTAGGTGGTAAATCTAAACAATCTTCTTTTAATACTCTGTAAGAAAATTTTTCTAACTTAATGGCAAGTTCATCAAGTCTTCTGTAGCTTGTTACAAGTTGCACTGACCGGCCACCGAAATTTCTCTTGACCATGTTTGCGTATCTTGCACGAAACGAGTAATACGAATCAAAACCTAGGTGGTAAGGGTCCAAGAACATACACTGGGTGTATAAGTCAAGTGGAGACTTGGTAACTGGAGAGCCTGTTAATATTCTACGGTACTTTGCGAGTTCCCCTATTTTCAAAATATTTTTTGTTCGCTTTGCTGTCGGACTCTTGATCGTCGTAGATTCATCAATCCCTATCAAAGCTCTGCCAAGGAATATGTTAAGGAAACTATGCGCAAAGTCCAGTCCTTTTGTTGTAGAAAAAGCTTCTACGTTCATTATCAATATCTTAAGGTCACCTTTATCATCAAACAATGTATCAAGTTCCATTTGTTTTTTCTTCGTAATATTTGCATCCCATAAAACTTTTGTATGTTCTACGTGATCTGGTAAGTGCACAGGGAATTCTATGTCGTTCCAGTTTTTGTACACGCCTTTTGGTGCTACGATTAAGGCACCGCGGATCGCGCCTTTGTCATACAACATAGCCATATTATCCACTAAAACCTTAGATTTACCGGTGCCCATTTCCATAAATAAACCATAGCTTTCCTGGGCCCATGATTTTTCTAATGCCTCTAGCTGATGCGCATAAGGCTTAGTCTTAAACTTATAATGTTTTATCATATTTTCTTTCTTGACTTTTATATAATGATACTTACATTAGAAGTCAACCATAAACAGGAGAAAGAAATGGACAAAGACCAAATAATAAATGCATTATCTAGACTGTTGCAAAAACGCAACACTGATATAATTAATTTAGAATTGCAAATTGAGACGTTGACAGTAGAACTTAACTCAACTAAGAAAGAAGAAAAGAAAGCAGAAGATAAAAGTGAGAAAAATAAATAGAATATTTGAATTATACAGACCTAAAATATTAGCAGAGTTTTTACAGTTTATTAAAGATAACCCTGAAGAAACATTTGTATATGTTTTACAGCACCCGCCACAAAATATTAATATCATGTCAGCATCTGACTATGGATATTTGGTAATTTGTTTACCAGAAAATTCACAGATGACTTTTAGTCCAGCACCTTTTATTCATAAGATGAGTAAGAACTTAAGAGATTTTAGATCATGTGATTACATATTATGCACAGGTGATCCTGCTATCATAGGTTTGTCTACCGCCATAGTAAGTGATGTTACTGGTGGTAAATTTAATTTATTAAAATGGGATAGACAAGAAACCAGATATTATCCCCTCACATTTGATTTATATAATAAAGGAGAAATAGAGTGACAACATTAACACTAGATGATTTTGAAAGAGATCAACAAGAAGTAATAGAAAAAACAGATATTCAGCAACTATCTGGCTATTGTTTAGAACTTCAATCTTTAGAAGATCAAATACAATCTAAAGAAGAAGAGATGAAGAAACTTAAAGAACAAGCAGATAAGATTGCATCAGAGATTATACCCAATATGCTCGCAGAGCAGGGACTATCTTCTCTGAAATTAGCTGACGGAAGCGCTGTAGAGGTTAGAAAATCATACAGCTGTACTATAAAAAAAGATGGTACTGACGCAGCTTATCAATGGCTTCGAGAGAACGGACTAGAGGACATCATTAAAAATGAAGTTTTTGTAACGTTCGGTAAAGGCGAAGATAACAAGGCGGAGCAATTGCTTGGCCTTGCAGAGCAAGAAGGGTTTGAACCTCAACAAAAATCAAAAGTTGAGCCGATGACTTTGAAGGCTCTCTATAGAGAGCGTATCGAGGCCGGCCTCGATATGCCCTCGGATTCTTTTAACTTATTTGTAAAGGATCAAACTAAAATTAGCCGGAAAAAATGAATCATGAAACAAGGAGAATGAACCATGAACCAAGTAACTAAAAAAGAAAACTCAAGCGTAGCTTTAGCGAGCATGTTTGAGGACGACCAAGCTGGTGGTATGCAAGGAATGGGTAGCGATGATTTTGCTATGCCTTTTCTACGTGTGCTAGGACAGTTGTCACCCGAGACAAACAAACGGGACGCCAAATATGTAGAAGGCGCTGAACCAGGTATGATATTTAATACCGTGACTAAGCAGACATATGATGGTGAGAAGGGACTCAATATTATTCCCTGCGGTTATAAGAGAGAGTATGTTGAGTGGAGTGATAGAGGCGAGGGCACAAGTGCTCCTGTTGCTATCCATCCAGTTAGTAGTGGTATTATTAAAGAAGCCACTAGAGGAGCTGATTGGAAAGATAGATTGCCTAATGGTAACTATCTAGAAAACACAGCGTCTTACTTTGTGTTGACGGAAGATTTGCAAACAGCATTGATATCCATGAAATCTACACAATTAAAAGTGAGTCGTTCGTGGAACTCGATGATGAATAGCATCAAGCTTAAAGGTAAGAATGGTCTATTCACACCGGCTGCATACAGTCACGTGTATAGCTTAAAGACAGTACAACAATCAAATGACAAGGGAACTTGGTTTGGTTGGAATGTGTCTTTAGTTGGCCCTGTACAAGATAAAAATATGTACGAGGCTGCGAAACAGTTTGCTTCTAGTGTATCTACGGGAGCAGTAGAGGCGAAACATGGCGAAGGTGAGACGAAGTCTAAGGACGACGTACCATTTTAATCATGGAAGAGGGCCCGAAGAAAACTCCCCCTTCTGTCGGGCCTTCGCATTATACAACTTTTGAGGACTATTGGCTAGAACAAGATGAGTTGTGGGAATTAAGTTTTAAGGAGTCTGTTAGACAAAAAAAAGAAAGGAAGAAAAAGAAAGATGCCGAGACCAAGAATATGCCCGACGTGTAATCAAAAATTTGAAATAACAAAGTGGCAAAAGAGTAAAATTTATTGCAACGACATTTGTAAAACCACTTGGAGACCCAACGCAGGTGGTGCTGTAGGGAGGCCTAAAGCAAAGAAATGAAGTTCAAAGAAATATTTGAGGGCAATAACAGCGCTTACGGTATAATGAAACTTACCGGAGAGGTTACTGACAAGGGCAAAGCTGTAGCAAAAGCTTTCATAAAAAGAGAAAAAATAACAACACAACTATGGTTGGATCACTTAGAAGGCAAAGAACCTGCTCTTGGTGTAATACCTATTAACGAGAACAACGAGTGTAGATGGGGTTGTATTGACGTAGATGAATATAATTTAGATCACATATCATTGATGAGAAACATAAAGGGACTAGATTTTCCTTTGGTTACTTTTAGATCAAAGTCCGGTGGCGCACATTTATTTTTATTTGCTAAAGAATTTATTCCTGCATCATTGATGCAGTCAAAACTTAAAGCAATGTCAGAAGCTTTGGGTTATGCAGGCAGTGAGATTTTTCCAAAACAAACTGTAATACACGTGGACAAGGGAGACACTGGTAACTTTTTAAATTTACCTTACCACGGTGGAGTCAGAGGATTAAGATACACATTTGAGGCTGGTGGCAATGCTGCTAGTTTAGAATCATTCTATTCTATATACGATGAATGGGCACAGACACGAGAACAAATAGAATCAATAAAAATAAAAGGAAAGGTGCAAGATAAAGAAGCATTTAAAGATGGTCCACCTTGTTTAAATAGATTGGCTGAAGAGGGTTTTGGTGAGGGATCAAGAAACAATGCATTGTTTAACATAGCTGTGTTTTGTAAAAAAGCTTTTGATGGTTGGGAAAACAAAGTTGGTGAATACAATCAAAAGTATATGACACCACCACTAACATATAACGAAGTGCAAACAGTTATAAAGTCTGTTGGTAAAAAACAATACGAAAACTACAGATGTAAAGACCAACCTATTTGTGGAGTGTGCAATGCAGCTAAATGTAGAACTAAAAAATTTGGTGTGGGTTATGATGAAGAGCAAATGCCGGAGTTGGGTCAGTTGTCAAAAATATGTTCAACACCATCACAGTATTTTTTAGATGTAGATGGCAAAAGAGTAGAGTTAACTAAAGAACAGTTACACAATGCAAATTTATTTTCAATAGAGGTAATGGACAAAGCAGGAGTGGTTATCGCTAGTATACCTAAAGGACCAGATTGGAGAGAAATTTATTTAAAGACTTTGTTTGCAACTATGCAAGAGATAGAACCATTAAAATCTTTAGACCCTAAAGAAATGTTAATACATTTATTGCAAGAGTTTACTGTAAACAGAACACAGGCAAGAACAAGAGATGACATCTTAAGCAAGATGGCATGGACAGATGAGGATGGTAGTTTCTGTTATTTTAGAATGGATGACTTTTTTGCTTTTTGTAAAAGAAACAATTGGGAACTAGATAAAACTAAGACAGGAAACTTATTAAAGAGTCTAGATAAAATTTTTGAAAAAGAGGTCAGACTAAAAGTTAAAAACCAAAACCCACATTTAATAAAAATCAATGCTATGAAAAAAACGACGCCTTCTATTAGTCCCATAAAATATGAGGAGACACCTTTTTAGTGAAAACAATTATACTAGGGCCACCAGGCACAGGCAAAACAACAACACTATTAAATTTAGTCGAGGAGTTTTTACGTGCAGGCACAGACATAAAAAAGATAGGGTATTTTTCTTTTACAAAAAAAGCTGCATGGGAAGCTACACACAGGGCAGAAGAAAAATTTATGTTAGATCAAAAAGACATACCATATTTTAGAACACTACATTCATTGGCGTTTAGAATGTTGGGTGTAAAGAAAGAGCGAGTTATGAAATCAGCTGACTACAGTGACTTTGGCAAAAAATGTGGTATACCTATCAAGGTTGCTAGTTGGAAAGAAGACAATGGTATATTTTCTTCTGACAATGAATATTTAAGAATAATAAATCAAGCAAGGGTTAAAGAGATACCTGTATTAGATCAGTATGATAAAAACAGACACGGTCTAGACATAGAGAGAGATTTATTATATTTGTTAGATCAAGAACTTAAACGATATAAAAAAGAGAAAGGACTTATAGACTACGATGACATGTTGGAACAATTTGTTGAACAAGATGTATCACCATCTTTTGACGTATTATTTATTGACGAGGCACAGGACCTCTCACCTTTGCAGTGGAGAATGGTCCGGACTTTATGGGCGAAAGCAGACAAGACCTACATTGCAGGGGACGATGATCAAGCTATATTTAAATGGGCTGGCGCTGATGTTGATACTTTTATCGCTCTTAAAGAAGAAGTAGACCACGTAGACACACTTAGTCAATCGTACCGTATACCTGGCGGACCGATACACGAACTATCGCAAGACATAATTAGAAAAGTTACAAACAGATACGACAAGTATTATTTACCACGACAAGAGATGGGTGACTTGACACGATACTCTGACTTAACGCAGGTTGACATGTCACAAGGAGAGTGGTTGGTGTTGTCAAGTGCAAATTATTTTTTAGATGACGTAAAAGATTTATGTGAATTACAAGGGTGGTACTATTCTCACAAACACAAAAACTCTATTAAGTTAGATTTATTATTGGCAATTCAAGCATGGGAGAAGTGGCGCACAATAGAACACGCTTTACCCGTTGCATCGATAAAGAATATCTATTCGTACCTGGGAGAAAACGTAACCAAAGGTTATCGCACCGGTAAAACTTTTGACGAGAACGAAGATGGTTATTACATCGAAGAGTGCACCGGGGACCACGGATTACAAACGGAAGACGTTTGGTACAAAGCGTTTGCTGGTTTGGATACAGAAACAGAAAACTACATACGAAACATGTTAGCGAACAAAGAAAAAATTACACAAACACCACGCATAATATTATCAACAATACACGGAGCGAAAGGAGGTGAGGCTGATAATGTTTTACTACTTCCTGATGTTACTAAGTCTGCTATCGATCAAAATGATTTGGACCCAGATGAATTGCATAGGTTGTTTTATGTAGCAGTAACAAGAGCAAAGAAATCTTTGCATATTTTAGAACCAAAAAACTATGAAAGGGCATATATAATATGACTAAAAAATCAACGACGGCAAAAAGATTAGATCCAGAGGTTTGGGATAGAATCGACAGATGGAGAGAAAAAGGTTGGAGTTACACCGATCTAGCACACAAGTTTAAGCTGAGTAAATCAACACTTTCTTACCGTTACGGCAAAAACCAAAAAGAAAAAACATTACAAAGATCACAAAAAAGAAGAGATCATTTTCAATTAAAAATAGATCATTTTTTTGACAGAACAATTGATCAAAAAAGAAACCACAACCTTATGAATAAAAGACCAGAAAGAACCTGGGACTGTAAGGTAAGGGCATTTCATAAAGACAAAAACAACTCAACGAAAGGATTAGATATGAGAACTAGAAGAGATGAAATGAATGAACACATATGGCCAAACGAGGGTAAAGACAAAAATGGTTTGTCTTTTCCTTATGCCTCATGTGCTATCACAGGAAAGAGAGTTTCTGTTATGGAAGCAAAAGGGCATCCATTAGCTGCAAATCTTGATCACGAGATTCCTGTTGCAAGAGGTGGTAGAAACGAACTATCCAATGCACAACTATTAAAAGAAAAAATAAATAGTATGAAGGGAGACATGACTAATGAAGAACTTTTTGATGAAATTTTTGATATATTTAGAGCAGACCCTTTTATTAATTATGTGGAGAAGGTAAAAAAATGCAAAATCCTTATAAAAAACAAATAGGCGGTAGTCATTACAATCGTTACAAGATACAGCCAGCCGAATTTGTCAATAAAAACAAGTTGTTATTTGCCGAGGGAAATGCTATAAAGTATATCATGCGTCACCCTCATAAAGGCAGCGGCAAGCAGGATCTAGAGAAGGCAATTCATTATATAGAAATGATAATAGAAAGAGATTATAAATGAGATCTATACAGCAACCGTTGTTTACACCAGAGACAGAGTGGGTGCCACCAATTAATTTGCCTGACTTAAGTCAGCACAAAGAAATAGCAATAGATTTAGAGACAAGAGATCCTAACCTTATGAAGATGGGGTCAGGTTCTGTTAGAGGAGACGGGGAGATAGTCGGCATAGCCGTTGCGGTCGAAGGGTGGTCCGGCTATTTTCCTATAGCGCACGAAGGTGGTGGGAACATGGACCGCGCATTAGTATTAGATTGGTTTGAAGAAGTCTTACACACGACAGCTACAAAAATATTTCACAATGCAATGTATGATGTATCGTGGATCAGGTCACTTGGCTTTCACATAAACGGTGGCATCATTGACACTATGATTGCAGCATCATTAGTAAATGAGAATAGATTTCGTTACACGTTAGATGCGGTTGCAAAAGATTACGTTGGCGCAGGTAAGAACGAAAGATTATTACAAGAAGCAGCGAAGGATTGGGGCGTAGATGCCAAGGCTGAGATGTGGAGATTGCCGGCACCGTTTGTCGGTGAGTATGCAGAGAAGGACGCAGAGATCACATTAAAGTTATGGGGTGCAATGCAACATGAGATATCAAAACAAGATTTGTGGGACATATTTAATTTAGAAACTAATCTGTTTCCATGCCTGGTCGATATGAAATTTAAAGGTGTGCGTGTAGATCTTGACATTGCAAACGGCATCAAGAAATCTTTGATTAAAACAGAAAAAGATTTACACAAGGACATAAAAAAGATTGCAGGTTTTGACATAGAGATATGGGCTAACGCTTCTATTGCCAAAGCATTTGACAAACTAAAAATACCATACGACAGAACAGAGACAGGCGTACCAAGTTTTACAAAAAACTTTTTGGCTACACACCCAGCAGAGCTGCCAAAGTTAATTGTCAACGCACGCGAGATCAACAAAGCCAACACAACATTTATTGAAACAATATTAAAGCACGAGCACAGGGGCAGGATCCACGCTGACATAAACCAGATACGATCTGACCAAGGCGGCACGGTTACAGGTAGATTTAGTTATAGTAACCCGAACCTGCAGCAGATACCAGCAAGGCACAAGGAGCTGGGACCGCTGATTAGATCTATATTTATACCGGAAGACGATCACACCTGGGGTTGTTTTGACTACAGCCAGCAAGAACCCAGGATACTGGTACACTTTGCATCTTTAATGAGATTAGAGGGCACAGGCACGATCGTAGATTCATATAAAGATGGTAGCGCAGACTTTCATCAGATGATTGCGGACATGGCTGGCATTGAACGTAAACAAGCGAAGACAATTAATCTTGGTATCATGTATGGCATGGGCAAGAACAAACTTATGGCTGAACTAGGATTAATGAAAGATGCTGCAGAAAAACTATTAAAGACTTATCACCAACGAGCACCGTTTGTAAAAATGTTATCAGAAGCTGTATCACGCAGGGCCGATGACAGCGGTAAGATACGCACGATTGGTGGT
>VTLG01002066.1_pt1 | contig 11251 bp, 6 predicted proteins | sample 4694571 | NCBI WGS metagenome assembly VTLG01 (sample SAMN12604809, study PRJNA352737) | marine metagenome | biome: ENVO:00000447; feature: ENVO:00000209|ENVO:00000569|ENVO:01000036; material: ENVO:00002151; isolation source: viral sequences binned using virsorter ... | reverse complement strand
ATGGTAACAGTACAGACTTCGGAAATAGCTGTGGCTTGATCTTCCAGAAGGAAGCTGCAGGTGTTGTCGAAGCAATCGGACCTCAAGTACAAGTAACTTCAGGTGATGTATCCGTGATTTATCAGGGTGACGTCATTCTAGGACGCTTGGCTATGGGAGCCGACTATCTAAATCCTGCTGCTGCAGTTGAGTTGTTCGCTGGAACAACCACAAAGCCTGCTGCATTCGGGTAATGTACATAGGGGAGTCTTCGGACTCCTCTTTTTTTCTTTATATAACTTTATGGCTTCCACAACAACTGATACCGAGACCGAACTCTCCGCTGTAAACGCAGTTCTGGGAGCAATTGGTCAGTCACCAGTAACTAGTTTAAATAAAAACAATCCTGAAATAGGATTCATCTACAACTTACTAAGGGATGCTAATGTAGATGTACAAAATGAGGGCTGGCATTTTAATACAGAAAGACATGTTAAATATACACCAGATTCAACCACTAATAAGATAGCAATAGGTAATGATATACTTAAAATGGATGTGTCTAAGGGTTGGACTCATAGACAATATGATGTTGTAAAAAGAAATGGTTATTTATATGACAAGTATGATCACACTGATGACTGGAGTGACCTCACAGCAGATGGTATTGATTTGGATGTTGTTAAACTATTTACTTTTACAGATCTACCTTCAGTATTTCAGAGGTATATAGTACATAGAACTTCCAGGCAAGCAGCAACACAGCTTGTAGCTAACCCACAATTAACACAACTATTATCACAGCAAGAGAATTTATCTAGAGCTGCATGTGTTGAGTATGAATGTAATCAAGGTAATCATACTATGCTTGGCCTACCAGAAGATAGTGTATATACTGGCTACCAACCTTGGAGGGCATTAGCAAGATAATGGCATCATTAACTCAAACTATACCTAGCTATAATGGTGGTATATCAGAACAGCCTGATCAATTGAAATTCCCAGGACAGGTTAGAGATACACAGAACTCTATACCTGACCCAGTTTATGGTTTAATAAAAAGACCTGGTGCTAAACGTATAGGCACTAGTCCTATTACTAATGTACAAAGTGGTGGTTCATGGTTCCATTATTACAGAGACGAGACTGAAGGATCTTATATTGGGCAGGTAGCATCTGATGGTAAGATAAGAATATGGAGCTGCAGCGATGGTACAGAAAAAAATGTATGGTATCATACAGATAACAGTGCATATAGTGGAGGAAACTCTGATCATACATCTATAACATCTTACTTAACTCCAAACCCTAGTTCAGATACAGAAGATATACAAGCATTAACTATAAATGATACCACCTTCCTAAATAATAGAAGTAAGATTGTAGGTACTACAGGTACTACAGATGCTAGACCTCATACACACTTTGCTTTTGTTGAGATACTTAGGACAGAGAATGGTAGACAGTATGGTATGAATTTATATGCTGATACTAGTACTACAACCGATATTACTAGAGCTACACGTATTAAAATAGAAAGTGATAACTTAGATGAGAGTGGTGGTACTGGTACTTGTCCTGGTATAGGTACACAGGTATTCAGTGGTGCTGAAACTAATACAGGATCAAAGAAAAACTTGTCATTCCGTATCACTACATTAGGTCAACAAGGTAGAGCTGCCGGTACTTCTACTACTGTTACTGGTAATGACTACGAGTGTTCATATAACCGTGAAGTAACATTACTACATGGTGGAGAAGGCTGGGCTGTTAATGATACGACTGCTGTTAGTTTAGATTCAGCTCAAACTACTTATAGCTATACTATTAAAGTAACAGAAGCAGAGACAATAGCAGTTAATGCTGATATCAAAGCAGTTAGACCTGCTCCTACACCATTTGATACTGATACCGCAGTTACCATCGACACTGTTATCGCTGGTATAATGAATGAAATATCAGGCACGGCTGTAACAGCAATACAGATTGGTACTGGTATATACCTTAGTTCAAATAGTGCATTCAATGTAGAAGTCATGGATAATGACCTCATGCGAGTCATGCAAGGTACAGTTAATGATGTTACTAAATTACCTATTCAATGTAAAAATGGTTACATTGTTAAAGTAGCTAACACAAGAATGTCTGATGAAGATGATTACTTTACTAGATTCTATGGTGCTAATGATAAAGATGGATCAGGTGTATGGATAGAATGCCCTGAACCTGGTATTATAAAAAGTCTTGATGCTACAACTATGCCTCATATACTACAGAGGCAAGCTGATGGAGACTTCTTAGTTAAAAAATATGAGTGGAAAGATAGGAGTGTAGGTGATAATGTCACTAATCCTATGCCTTCTTTTGTAGGTCAAGCTATAAATAAGGTACTCTTTTTCCGTAATAGATTAGTATTCTTATCAGGAGAGAATGTTATTACATCCAGACCTGGTAGCATAGCTTTACCTAACTTCTTTAATAATTCAGCACTGACTATTAGTGCTACAGACCCTGTAGATATATCATGTGCATCCTTATATCCATCTGAATTATTTGATGCTGTAGAAATAAACACTGGTTTACTATGCTTTAGTACAAATCAGCAGTTTCTACTATCAGCTGATGACACAGTATTCAATCCAGACACGGCTAAGCTAAGAACAATAGCTAATCATAATTATAATAAGGTTATACCTCCTATAAAGACTACCCAAACAGTAGGCTTCATAGATAATTCCTTTAAATATAGTCGCTTCATGGAGCTGATAGATATAAAAAGAGAAGGTGAGCCTCAATTAGTTGAGTCTAGTAAGGTTGTACCTACTCTATTAGAGAAAGATATAGACTTAATAACACAGTCTATTGAAAATAACATGGTATTCTTTGGTAAGACAGATTCGGATATCATATATTTATTCAAATATTTACGCTTAGGAGAGAAGCAACAACAAGCTTCTTGGTTTAAATGGAAACATAATAACCCTATTAAATATCATTTCTGTGTAGAAGATGAGTATTTCTTCCTAGACACTGATAATTTCCTACAAAAAATTAACTTAATACAGGCTGACACCGACCCTAGTATTGATCAAGATGATGTTAATTACCTACTACATTTAGATAATTACACCACAGTTGGAAGTGGTTCTTATTCTGCTACAACTAATAAAACTACATTTACTAATCAATCTGATTGGATAGATCAGGTGACTTCACCTAACGGAGCTTTAGTAGTTGTAGACTCAGATTCAAATACAGCTAGAGAAGGTAGGTATGCAGAATGTACTGTCATTAATAGTGATGATTTCACTGTTCCTGGTGATTGGTCTGGTGTTACGGTAAATATAGGTTATCTATATGAGTACAACGTTAAGTTCCCTAGGATATATTTATCTAAAGCTGAGGGTGAAAGAGTAACATCAGATACTAATTCTAAACTTACTGTACATAGGATTAAATTAAACTTTGGTAAGATAGGATTATATGAAACTACTATTGATAGAGTAGGTAAGAGTGCTTATACTGAGGTATATGAATCTGCTATACTTAATCAGTATGATGTGTCAGATGCTCCATACCTTAGTGAAGAAATTAAAGAAATACCTATATACGAAAGAAATGAAAATGTAGATATAACATTAAAATCTAGTCATCCAGCTCCTGCTATTTTAAGATCTATGTCTTGGGAAGGAGACTGGTCACCCATGCACTATACTCGTAGATAATGTCTAACTACATTCACCCTGCAACAGAAGAGGCTGCCAAAGAGGTGGCCTCTAATCTACTCCCAGATGACCGTAGAGAGGTCGAAGAAGGTCACGGGCTAGATCCACTAGAAAGCCTTCTTTTCGCAGTACACAACCACTCCTGCGTATGGTTCGAGGTGCCTAACGGCAAGACTGCTGGTATGGCAGGCGTCGGACCTGAAGGAGAAATATGGATGTTATGTACTCCTGCTATCCATGAGTACCCCATAACATTTGCGAGAGAAGCTAAGCGATTTGTTGAGAGTTGAACAGAACCGCTGCTATGGAACATAGTTGATAGACGCAACACTGTTCACTTAAAACTACTCAGATTTTTGGGCTTTAAATTTTTACGAGAAATTTTTCATGGCCCTAATCAATTATCCTTTATAGAATTTTGTAAAATCAATGTGCGCTCCTGATCCTAATGCTGGCATAAGAATGCAAGCAAAGATTGAAAAACAAAAGAAAGATATCCAGTTCTCTGCTGAGAAATTAAAGTACTGGAACAGAGAGGTTGGTCACAAGAAAGGACTGGCTAGAGCCGGAATGGGTCTAAGCAGGGACAAGAGTGATGCATACTCTGCAGCTGTATTTGCTGTAGGTAAGGGAAGGCAACTAACTGCTGGATATAACAAGAAAATGATGGCACTCAGTAGAGAGCCTGGTGGTTATATCTCACAACAAACTGGTACATCTTTCTCAAGAAATAAATCATTAAATAAATTTAAAGAAATATTAGATAAACAACAACAGGTTGAAAGTAGAATGAATAATACATTTGGTAGGAATATGGATATAGCCTTCCAAGGTATTCAAAGAAATTACCAATCTAATCTTGCTAAGAATAGAGAAGCATTGGGTGTACGACCCTCTTATGGTGCTCCTGTATTCATGCCACCAAAAGATAGAGCAGGTCAAAACTGGGCTAATATACAAATGGCTCTACAAATTGCTGGCATTGGTGCTGGTATAGCAGCAGCAGATTAATTATGGATTCTTATTTTAGTGGGTTAGCCCAAACTAGTGCTTTAGGTAAAGATACATTACCATCTAATGCTAAAACAAATTATCTGAATACTGAAGCAAATATGGTTAAGCCTGTCAACGAAGAAATAGACAGGCTTAAAGATGACTGGGATCGTCATTTTGAACAGATGGTTGAGATCTATAATCATGAATTCAAGAAAGATGAAAATAGACCACAAGAAATAATTAACTTTCTTGAAACAGGTGCTAAGACTTATCCTAAAGTAAAACAATTTACAGACTTTTTACAAGACTGGAATGGTTTTAATAATAGATTAGATCGAAAGCTTCTGACTGGTATTAGAGGTGGAGATAATTGGAGACAAGCTGCAGCTTTTGATACAGATGTACAAGCTTTAAATGAGAATGAAGCTGAACGTATGACAACAAAAGCTGACAGTATTACAGTAGGTAGTTTTGTTGTAGAAACTGCTACAAATGCTGAGGACTTTGATGCTGGTGTTCAGGTTTTAAATGGACCAAATGATGCTTATGCATCTGACTTTGAAGAAGCTAAAGATTTAAATCAAGTTCTAGATAACCATCCTTCATTTAGAGCAGTTGCGGAAACCCGTATGCAGGTATGGATACCTTGGTTAGGTGAGTATTATACTTATGATAGAGCTCCTGATGCAAAGACAATGGAGTACATTGATAATACAATTGATGCTTACTATGCATTTGAACATCAAGGTGTAACTGGTGGAGTCTTGGGTAAATTCAAGCGTGACTTTGCAGTACCTTTAATAGCATCAGCTGAGGCACGTAAGAAGACTTGGTATGAAAATAGGAAATCAGCATTAAAAGATGTAGCTCTTGAGCAAAGAAGTAAAGAATTAGCACTTGCATTGAGGCACGATCCTGGTGCATTAATCAAACATATACATACATACCGTGGAGTCCATGATGGTAACTTTGCCATGATGTGGAAGGAATCAGTTGGTGATGTTATTACTGCAATAAAATCTAATGAATTAGAGAGATCAGAAGTTATAGGTATGCTTGATTACGAGTATGAAGCTAGGGATGGTTCTGGAATGACCACTATGCGTAAATCTCGTAAGAATGATACCAATAAAATTCTAAAAGAATTACGTCTACATGAAAGTGAAGAATCTAATCAGGTAAGAGAAGGTAGGCAAACAGAAATTCGTGAGTATGCAGATGCGAAGTTAACTGCACTTACGTCACAAGATGCTCCTATTACTTATGACCAGAAGAAAGAACTGATACTTGATGTTTCTCAAAGGTTTGGTATTACAGATGAATCTAAACTTCCTGAAAATATTAAAAGCCTTGCATATGCAGGTCAGGAAGAAGACATAGAGATTGACAAAAGGCTAAAAGCTAAGGTCTACGGCCGTGGTGAATCTATAAGTATGAATGATTTGAAAGGTCTTCAAGATGAAAACCTAAGAAAGAAGTGGATGCAAATAGTAAAAGGTGGTAGCGGCTTAGATCAGGAAGGTGTTAGTCAGCGGAACAATGCTATAAAAGCAGTAGTCAATAACCATACATCAGAATTTGATGGGTCTAAAGATAAGACTTCAAGATGGTGGGCTAATTATCATCAAGCTATACCAGCCTATAACCAGGCATATAACGCTGCAAAGATTAAAGACCCAGCCATTAGTGATCTAGATGCCCATGGTATTGCGATGGATGCAGTTAACGCCCAAATGAAACTGCCAGCTATAGGTCCAGATGGTAAGCCAACTGGTAGATTTCAATGGGATGAGCTACCTAATTATGCCCAACCTTCTTATGTTCAAGAAGCACAGAATGCTAGAAATGCTATCTTAAAAGATCCTAATCTTTTGAATAGTGATCAGTTCTGGCCTGGTGAACAGAAGTATATACAGCAAGCTATTAAATATAAACAAAGAACATCTCAAGGATATTCAGAAGCTTTACCTGAGTACTACAGAATGTTCCCTTATATCAAAATGAGTCCTGACAAGCTGTTATTACATAGGCTGAAAAGTTTAGGTATATTAAAAGATGGTCAGATTGTATTACCAGAAGATGAGAATCTATCTCCAGAAGTTGCTACGGCACTTACTGTTAAACCAAATGATTCTAAAACGTATAAGGTAACACAAGAGAATCAAGATCTAGATTGGATGATAACTACGGTTCAAGATCCTATCGCTGCTTCTAATGGTGGTTACGATTATGTACGCGCACCTGATGGATCAGTAGCACAACTAGAGAAACCTTTAACACAACATACTGCTAGAGAATTACTTGGACTGATGGAAGCTGGTTACACAGATTTTGGAATGTTTGGTATAAAAGCTCAGGGTTTAAAAGAAATATTATTAGCTAATCCTATACCATTAGATGCACCCTTTGATGAACATAATCAGAACCTAATGATACTGGCTAGGTTAAGGCAGAAAGCTCAGAAAGCACAGGAGTATTCTACATTAGATGGTCGTTATCGTAGATTAATCTACATTGATGATAGACTGAATGAAGAGTTTAAAAGAGTAGTTGGAGAATTACCACCATGGATGCAACTAAATAATTTATTACCTGCTTGTGCTGAGGAATTATGCAGAACTACATTACAACAATAAGAATATGCCAGAAGATCCTCAATTAAGTATTGATCTAGAAGGTATGCAGGAGTTTTCGGATGCGATGACTTCTACATTAGAACAAGATCAACAACAACAAGAAGCAGCAACTGCTTTAGAACAACAAACAGTAGCTGAGGAAACCCAAGGTCAAGCTGAAGTGGATGATCCACGTAATGCTGAGAACTGGGGATTTAAAGCATTAGTTAAAGAGGGACAATCTATTCTATCAGGAGGTCTTCAAGACACTGCCTCATCCATAGCTACTTTCCCTGAGCGCACAATAGATGCGTTCAGTGGAGAGATGGCAAAGGATAGGAAAGAACAAGGCTACTATAGACCTGATTGGCATCCTTTCACTGACTATGAAAATCCTATAATCACTAAGACTTGGTGGGGTAAATTAGCTAGAGGTGTAGTACACTTTGGTAGTTTAGCTTTAGGTACTGTTGCAACATTAAAAGCAGCTGGAGTTACGGCTCCTGTATGGTTAACTAGCTTAGGCGGTTATAGCCTCATAAGAGCTGCTGGAATAGGTGCTGTATCCGATTTGGTCTCTAAGGAGTCTGACGGACATAATGCACTAGGAAGTTTAAGAGATCAATTTGGTTTCATAGATACACCACTATCTACACAAGAAACAGACCATCCTGTAATGATGAAATTTAAAAACATCGTTGAAGGTATGGGTATAGGTACTTTATTTGACTTAGCTGCTCTTGGAGTTGGTAAAGGTGGTAAGAAAGTATTAAATCAAATAGAAGCTAGAAATCTAAGTATAGAAAGACAGACAACTGAAGCTGGTCTTTCACAACTAAGGAAAGGTGAAGTAGAATTCCGTGCTGATAAGAATAAACCTGTTGCTGCAGAACACCAAGGTGCTCATATATCAGAACAGGATGCTATGGACGCACTGGATACACAGAGGAAGATCAGAAAAGATTGGGGCTCTGAAGAAGGATCTACGGGTTCTGTAACTACACCTGTTCAACGTGAAAGAGTAGCTAGAGAAGCAATGGTAGATCAGTCACTAGTTGAAAGTGTACTCAGAAAACTACTAAGTAATGATAAATATAATGCTGAAGTAGCGGCAGCTAAGAAGAATAATAAAACTCTACTTGAAGTATTTGGTGACTCAATTCTATCACACCAAAGGATTACTGAAGGCAGGAATGCTAGAGATATGGATCCAATGGATTACTTGAAAGAACTCTTTGAGACATCTGATAAGTATGATATTACTGATGCTTCGGGTAAAAAGATTGATACTATAGAAACTCTGACAAGTAAGAATGTCGTAGTAACAGATCTTGTCGTAGGTACACTCTTACATCAAATTAGAGACTTAGGTATTGCTGGAAGAGAATTAGATAAGTATGCAAATCTTACAGATATTGATGGTCCTGCTAAACAGTTAATAGATACTATGCTCACTGCTTTAACTGAAGCAAAAAGAGCTAGGATTGTTAAGTCTCAGAACTTTAGAGAACTAGGTGCTGGTAGACAGCCTACCTATTTGATGGATACTCTAAACAAAGAAATGGCTGATACTAAAGATGCTATTCTTACTATACTTAAGATTGCTAAAGATGAACCTAATGATAATATATTGAATGCATTATTTGAAGCATTCTCTATGATGAAGACTATCCATAATTTGGATGACTTTGATAATTGGGCTAAAAAGATGCTCAGAGGTGGTACTATAGATCCTAATAAACCAGATAGAACTGGTGCCCTGATTAGGGAATTAGAAGGTATAATGATAAATGGTATTTTGAGTGGACCTAAGACGCCTGTAAGGGCTATGATGGGTACATCAACTTTAACCTTCCTTAGACCTTTTGCTACTACTTTAGGTGCTTTAATGCAGTATCCATTAACAAAGGATAGTGCTACTATACGCGCTGGGCTTTCTTCTATGAATGCTATGATGGAAGCTATTCCAGAAAGTTTTGAGTTGTTTAGAACTAAACTTAATTCTTATTGGAGTGGTGATATAGCTAGTCTTAAGTCTAGATATTATGAATACACTAGAGCAGATGATAACTGGGAAATTCTAAGACGCTGGGCTGAAGATAGTGGTAGAGCTAATGATGGAGATAGGGCTGTATTTGCTGTGGCTAATCTGGCTAGAAATATGAATAATAATAGTCTCTTAACTTACTCTACTAAGCTTATGGCTGCTACTGATGATGCATTCGCATTCATTATAGGTAGAGCTAAAGCAAGAGAAAAGGCTATGCGTAGTGTTTTAGATATACAAGCTAAAGGTGGATCGACTCCTGAAATAACTCCAGACTTAATGAGAGCTTACCAAGAAGATTTCTATAGTCAAATATTTGATGCCGATGGTAATCTAATTGATGAAGCAGCTAAGTTTGCATCTAGAGAAGTTACACTTACACAGGAACTGACTGGATTTTCTAAAGGATTGAATGATGTATTTACTGCTAATCCATGGGCTAAACCTTTCTTCTTGTTTGCACGAACTGGTGTTAATGGCCTCAGTTTAACCGCTAAACATACACCTGGATTTAACTTTCTTGTTAAAGAATTTAATGATATAGCATGGGCTAAACCTGATAACCTAGATGCAGTTGCTAAGTATGGTATTACTAATGCTCAAGAACTTGCCAATGCCCAAGCATTACAAGTTGGTAGATTAGGTATAGGTTCTTCTATGGTAGCATTAGCTTCATGGTCATGGATGGGGGGAAATATAACAGGTAATGGTCCTGCAGATAGGCAGAAAAGACAAGCATGGATAGATGCTGGATATAGACCAAGACAATTTAAAGTAGGTGAAGTATGGGTTGGATATGATTCTATTGAACCATTCAACCAAATATTCTCTGCTATTGCTGATATAGGTGATGCTAGTCAATTAATGGGTAGTGAGTGGACAGAAAACCAACTACAGAAAGTAGCTCTCGTAATGGCCCAAGGTATTACAAGTAAAACTTATTTTGCTGGTATGCAACAGTTTGTAGATCTTGTAGGCGGCCGTCCTGGTCAATGGGAAAGGATAGCAGCTAATATAATGAACAACTTACCTATACCTTTGTCTGGACTTAGGAATGATTTAGGTAAATTAATAACACCTTATATGAGAGAATTGAATTCTGGTATCGGTGATGCTCTACGGAACAGAAACTTATATGCAGAATATTTACCTGGTGATGATCTACCTATCAAATATGATATGCTTAATGGTAGACCCATTAGAGATTACGATTTCTTAACTAGAGCATTCAATACATTTAGTCCTATATCTTTGAATTTAGATCATGGTCCTGGTAGGAAATTACTATTTGACAGTGGGTATGATATCCGTATGTCAACATATTCATCCCCGACAGGTGTTGATTTGTCAGAGTCTCCACGTATAAGATCTATGTTCCAAGCAGCTATTGGTAAACAGGGATTAGAAGCTAAGCTTAATAAACTTGCTCAGAATCCTAAAGTCCTAGCTTCTATAGAAGAAATGAATTCAGATATTAATTCTGGAAGACGAGGTGATTTCGAAGCAGGAGATTACTTCCATAACCAGAAATTAGAAATAATTTTCAATGAAGCTAGACAAAGAGCCTGGGCTTCTATCATGAATGATCCTTTAGTACAGCGAGTAATGAAGGAACAAACTGATAAAAAACGTCAAAGGTATCTAAAAACTCAACAGACTAGGGACATTAAACCGCTGCTCTCAATACCTAAATAATTATGGCAACAACCTTCGTAGACTATACTGGGGATGGGAATGCGACTAAAGCTTTTTCGTTTCCATCATACCAGGAATCCGATATAAAAGTAGAAGTAGATAGTGTCACTAAGACTGTAACTACTCACTATAATATAACAAGCTACACTACTACAGGTGGTGGTAATGTAGTATTTACTTCAGGTAATATACCT
>VTLG01001498.1_pt1 | contig 11251 bp, 15 predicted proteins | sample 4694571 | NCBI WGS metagenome assembly VTLG01 (sample SAMN12604809, study PRJNA352737) | marine metagenome | biome: ENVO:00000447; feature: ENVO:00000209|ENVO:00000569|ENVO:01000036; material: ENVO:00002151; isolation source: viral sequences binned using virsorter ... | reverse complement strand
ACCTTCCCTGTTTTGGTATGGATTTAATGGCATTCAGTGAGAAGAAAGTTATTGTTGTTTTTGATTTTCAACATCCTAAAGAAAACTATCCATATCGTGTAGAAGGTTTACCAGTAGCAACAGAAGAATATCGTTTCTTTGAAAAAGGTAATCACTTCTCTGATAATATTTTTGTTAGGTATTGTAAGATGGAAGAAGTAAATGCTTATCTATCTACATTTAAGGAATACTTGACGAAGTATGTGGATATGGTAGAATTAGAGAAACCAACTGGTATTGATACTAGTGTCTATAAAGATTTTGATGCTTATATGACCCGACTTGATCCAGTAAGTGGATATCTAAAGAGTAAATTTGGTCAAGAAAAGGCAGAGAGTCTTGTAAACGATTTCTTATTTGAATATGGTTAATGCATGGAGTTTAGCTTGGGAGGAAATGAACGGTACTATGGACGAAACTTATCCTGTTAGGGAAGATGTTCCACCTGAGTTGTGGAACAAACCTATACAAAAAGATTTTAAAGTAGAGGGGGATGGTTATGAACATTCTCCTTACTACTATGATTATAAGCGTAATGACCCTGATGCAAAAAATCCATTTACGGATGCCTTTGATTATATGATGGCAGAAGCGGTAGTTAATGGTGATGATGGTTACCCATCAGAATTTACCACACTTTCTGATAATGACGATCAAATTGCACATCATATCGGTCTAAATAACGAGGATCAAATAACGGAGATTATGTCAGACAGCAGGAACAAGTATCACGAAAAGGAGATACTTAAAGATGTAGAAGAGTATGTATCACGTACCTACAATGGACATTATACAGGTACTAAACATGAGTATCGGAATGTTCAGACAATAGACTTGATGGCATCTAGAGATTTAGCTTCTGATTTTTGTCAAGCAAACATACTAAAGTATGGTAGTCGCTATGGAAGTAAAGATGGTAGAAATAAAGGAGACTTGCTTAAAGTGATTCATTATGCTATGCTATTATTACATTTTGATGAACACTACGGCAAACCCTCAATCACAACAGGGAATATTGACCACACAATGCCTTAATCATGAGAGAAAACACTATGAAACTGTCTGACAAGACTCTTACATTATTGAAGAATTTTAGTTCTATCAATCAGTCAATTCTTTTTAAGCAAGGTAGTTCTTTAAAGACTATCTCTGTGATGAAAAACATTTTAGCAGAAGCTACTATTGAAGAGGATCTTCCTACTGATTTTGGTATCTATGATCTTAACCAATTTTTGAATGGTTTAGGTTTGCATCAACATCCTGATTTAGATTTTACTAATCAAGGACATGTTGTGATTAGAGAAGGAAAGTCACGTACAAAATATTTCTTTGCAGATCCTAATGTAATTGTAACTCCACCTGATAAGGAGATTACTCTTCCTAGCGAGGATGTATCTTTTGAATTGAGTACATCACAGTTAGATAAGTTACTTAAGGCTGCAGCGATTTATCAACTTCCTGATCTTGCTGTGATTGGTGAGGCAGGTGTTGTAAAGATTGTTGTTAGAGATAAGAAGAATGATACTTCAAATGATTTCTCTATTGTTGTAGGAGAAACTGAATCTGAGTTCTCATTTAATTTTAAAGTTGAGAATATTAAGATTCTACCAGGTACCTATGATGTAGTTGTTTGCAAACAACTTCTATCAAGGTTTACATGTCAGGATTATGATTTAAAATACTTTATAGCATTAGAGCCTGATTCTAAATTTGGATGAACATTTTTGTAACTAATTGGGATCCCCATAGGTCAGCAAGAGTATTGCCTGACAAACATGTGGTTAAGATGCCATTGGAGACATGTCAGATGCTCTCTATTGTCTTCTCACATTGGTATTATGATTGGGGTGATGATTTAGTTAAGAAAAAAGATGGAACCCCTTTCAAGACCGAGAAAGGTGCTTTCCGTAATCATCCTTGCACTCAATGGGCAGCAGCAAGTATTTACAATACTGCATGGTTAATTCAACATGGTTGTGCATTGTCTGGTGAGTATACACATCGCTATGGTAAATTGCATGGATGTCATAAAGCATTGTTCGAGGCTAAGAAAACATTTCATCAATTTGCAGGAGAAGTAATTACATGCTATTGTATGGTCGAGTCTTTTACTCGTGCAATGCCCGATGAGTTTAAACATAACACAAGCATTGACACTTTTACTGCTTACAAAAATTACATTAGCAGCAAACCTTGGGTTGCATCTAATTATCTACGTGACCCATCCAGAAAACCGAATTGGGTATGACTAGACTATGGAGGATATGGAAGTATGCGTTGGGTAGCTTCGCTGATGAAAGAACTAAACGATACGACAATCACGTTGTTTTGGTACGTTCTTTTATTTTCCTTTCTTATCTCATTACTAACTGTTTTATTATTAGCGGAGTAATCCGTCATTGGAATGACCTATGAGTGACTTTATTTGGGTTGAGAAGTATCGACCACAAACAATTGATGAATGTATTCTCCCAGAGAATATAAAGAAATCCTTTAGTGATTTTCTAAATAAGGGTGAGATACCGAATATGCTTCTTTCTGGGCCTCCTGGTGTTGGAAAGACTACGGTAGCAAAAGCACTATGTAATCAGTTAGGGGTAGACTATTATGTCATCAATGGATCCGATGAGGGAAGGTTCCTCGATACCGTCCGTAATAATGCTAAAAACTTCGCATCCACGGTATCATTATCTTCGGAAGCGAAACACAAGATTATCATCATCGATGAAGCAGACAATACCACTCCCGACGTACAACTCCTTCTTAGAGCGAGTATTGAGGAGTTCTCCAGAAACTGCAGATTCATTTTTACCTGCAATTACAAGAACAAAATCATTGAACCCCTCCACAGCAGATGTGCTGTCATCGATTTCTCAATCAAAGGAAAACAAAAAGCCGAAATCGCAACATGCTTTTTCAAGCGTCTTAACTCGATTCTGGAACAAGAAGGAATAGAAGCAGATAAGAAAGTTTTAGCAGAATTAATTAATAAGCACTTCCCAGATTGGAGAAGAATCCTAAATGAATGTCAAAGATATTCTGTAGGTGGAAAGATAGATAGTGGTATTCTCGCAACATTCTCGGATGTAGCTGTAAATGACCTTATTAAAAACCTTAAAGAAAAAAACTTTCCTGAAGTACGTAAGTGGGTCGTCAGTAATTTGGACAATGATTCTAGTGTACTTCTACGTCGCATTTACGATGCTCTTTACGATACCTTGGTACCTACTACCATCCCTGCTGCTGTTCTTATTATTGCTAAGTACCAATATCAAATTGCCTTTGTAGCAGATCAAGAAATAAATTTACTTGCAGCATTGACAGAGATTATGGTAGAATGTAAATTCAAGTGAGACTCAAATGAAACTAAACAAGAAACAAAGACACCAAGTTAAATCTAGGTGGTATTATATTTTCTGGGGTACTGCTACAGTAACAGTATTTGCTGGTCAGATGTATGTGGGTAATGGTTTTCGTAGAATGGCAGATAGTCTTGACAATGTATTAGATTCTCCTATCATATTAGATATTGGTCCAAGATATATGGATCCAACATATGATAATCCTATGATTATACGATGATTATTAGTGAGGATGATGCCCTGTGGGCTGCTAATGAATTTATTGATTACTTCAAACGATTTAAAACTATTGAGGATTATATTCGTTTCACAAAAGAAGCAGCAGTTGCTGAACGAGGTAAATCATTATTTTCTTTGAAGGATGAGTTCTTTAATGGGGACGTTCATCCTGAAGAGATGGATTTTGAGGTTAAGTTTGTTGGAGAGAGATTTCAACAATCGGTACCTCAAGAATATTATCATGAACTTTTAACAGCAACTTCCTCTGCAATTATTGAAAAGAATATTCCTGGTAGGGAATTACGTTGGATAGTATATGAAAAGAATAGTAAGAAGATACTAGGGTTTATAAGATTTGGATCTCCAACAATTAATTCTAAGCCAAGGAATGAGTGGTTAGGTCAACCAGCAAATCTTTCTATATTCAATCGTCATGCTGCGATGGGATTTGCTATTGTTCCTTCTCAACCATTTGGATATAATTATCTTGGTGGAAAACTTCTTGCATTGATGTGTGTATCTCACTTTGCAAGGGAGTCATTGAATGATGTATTTGATAAAGATATTGGTTGGTTTGAGACTACTTCATTGTATGGTTCTACGACCTCTGCATCCCAGTATGACGGTCTTAAACCATTCATAAGGTATAAAGGTTTAACTGATAGTAAGTTCCTTCCTTTACTCCATGATAGAGCATTTCATAAACTTCATAATAGATTCACTGTTATCAATAATAATAATCCCGTAACTCCTAGTTATGTTTCATCTAAAAAGATGAAGAGACAAACTAGGATGATTTCATGGACTAAGAACTCTTTAAAAGAACATGGTCAGACTGAAAAACTTGAGGAGTTAAATGCAATACTTAAAACTGCATTTGGACTTACTCAGAGAAAGAGATCGTATACATCTGATTATGGTTATGGGAATGTTCGTGAAGTATTACTTGGAGAGCAGGATAAATTAGTTCGTGGCCCTAATTGGGATAAGTTTTATCTTGAGAATATTGTTAAGTGGTGGAAGAAGAAAGCGGGTAAGAGATATGAAAAGATGAAGAAAGAGGGTAGGTTTAGAACTGAGGTTGAACTGTGGACAGAAGATACTGATATTCAAATAATAAGATGATTGAGAAGTGGATTATTCTTTCCATACTTTATCTAGAATACTTTGTACAAAAGTTTCTATGTGGGATTTATTACACTTGGTTGAAATTTGATTACTGGAACTTCAATAGGAAATTACCAAAATGACTGAACTTAAAGATTGGTTGAATTCTATCAACTTTACAAAGGAAGATCTATCAGAAGACATAAAGGATTATTCTCCTTATGTTATTAATCGTTGTTTGTCAGGTAATCTTGATTGTATTATGTTTGTTAATGAAATGAATAGGTATCATAATCTTGATAAGGATATGCAATATAATTTTTATCTAAATACTTTGAGGAAAAGGAAGAGATTTTCTCCCTGGCTCCGAAAGGATAAAGTCACGGATCTCGAAATCATCAAACAATACTATGGTTATAGTAACGAAAAGGCAGAAAATGCTTTGAAGATATTAACCCCCGAACAGATTAAATTTATTAAACAACGACTTGATACTGGAGGAATGAGATGACGACTTCGATGATTGAACCTACCGTAGAGTGGGCTCAAGATAAGATGCTAGAAGTGATTTTAAAACAACCTGATGATTTTCTTAAAGTGCGTGAGACTTTAACTCGTATAGGAGTTGCGTCACGGAAAGAGAAAAAACTCTATCAGTCCTGCCATATACTGCATAAGCAGGGAAGATATTTTATTGTTCACTTCAAGGAACTATTCGCACTTGATGGGAAACATGCTAATCTTACAGTCAATGATGTTCAGCGTAGAAATCGTATTTCTAAACTTCTTGCTGATTGGGGACTTGTAGAGATTGTAAATGAGGAGAGTGCATCTGATATCGCACCTCTTAATCAGATAAAAGTGTTGAGTTTTAAAGATAAGGGTGACTGGATACTAGAACAGAAGTATAATATAGGAAAGAAGGGGAAGACCCAAGAAACAGAGTGAAAAAATTTATTTTTGATGTTGACGGCACTTTAACTCCTAGTAGAAAGAAAATTGAGCATGAATTTTGGGCTCCTTTTCTTATATTTTGTCGTGAGAATGATGTCTATCTTGTTACTGGTAGTGACAGGCAGAAAACTCTAGAACAACTAGGGTTAGATATATGCTATACTGCTAAACGAGTATACAATTGTTCTGGTAGTGATGCTTATGAAAAGGATGTAAATGTTTATAGAGATAATTGGGAACTCCCATTAGATGTAGAAAGATTTTTAAATGATGAATTAGCATATAGTTGTTTTCCTATTCGTAATGGATTGCATATTGAAAGAAGACCAGGTGGAGTTAACTTTAGTATTTTAGGTAGAGGTAAGGATCCATCTGTAGGAAGAGAAGAGTATATGAAATGGGATAAGGAAAGATTAGAAAGACAAGACATTGCAGATCGACTTAGGAGTGCATTTCCAGGTTTATCTGTAGCATTGGGAGGACAGACTGGTCTTGATCTTGGCCCTTATGGTAGTGATAAGAGTCAGATATTGAGAGATTTTAGTAAAGATGATGAGTTACATTTCTTTGGGGATAGAATGGAGAAAGGTGGTAATGACCATTCATTAGGGGAAGCAATAAAGAATATGGGCGGTTATCCGCATCCTGTTAACAATTGGGAAGATACCCGAACCATATTAGAGGGTATTCACGAACGACAATTTGAGGAGTCTGTGGTTAAATAATAGTGTCGCCGAAAGGGACATCACAACTAAATCTCGCTTTTAAAGGAGGCTATTATGACTAACCTAGCACGGTTTCACGCTGCCAATCTTCCTGAATTAATGGATAGGATTCAGAGAAATAGTATTGGTCTAGATGACTACCTAAATCGTTTCTTTAATGAAACATCAACACAAAATTATCCACCTTACAATATAGTTCAGGTAAACAATGTAGAATCAAGACTTGAGGTTGCTCTTGCTGGATTCAAAAAGAAAGAAGTTAAGGTTTACACTGAGTTTGGTAAACTAATTGTTGAGGGGAACAAGGAAGAGAAAGAAGATACAGAATTTGCTTTTAAAGGACTTGCTCAAAGATCTTTTGAAAGATCATGGGGTATCTCTGATGATACAGAGGTTCAGAAGGTTGAGTTTGAGGATGGATTACTTACTGTTACAGTAGGTAAGATTGTTCCTGATCATCATGCCAGAAAAGATTGGTTATAATCCAATTCTATGCTATACTATGTGAGTCAAGGCATCGCTACCTTTGACTGCTCTGGGTTAATCTTTTGAGGTTTCTATACCAGGGGCGAAGAAACCTCACTATTATTATCATAGAATATGGATTATAAAACTTCTGGTGTTGATATTGAAGCTGGCAATGCTTTTGTTGAACAACTAAAAAAACAAGCACCTACCATTGGTGGTTTTGGTGGTATGTTTAAGGTTCCTCGTGGTTATGAGGAACCTATTTTAGTCTCTGGCACTGATGGTGTAGGCACTAAAATAAACATAGCAAGAGTTGCTAATGACTATACTACTATTGGTATAGATCTTGTTGCTATGTGTGTTAATGATATAATCACTTGTGGTGCTAAACCATTATACTTTTTAGATTATGTTTCTACTCAGAAGATAGATGAGAATGTTGCTGACATTATGGTTGGTATCCTCAAGGGATGTGAACTAGCAGGTGTAGAACTTATAGGTGGAGAAACAGCAGAGCATTTTAGACAGAGAGACTATGATCTTGCTGGTTTTTGTACTGGTATTGTTGAAAAATCTGAATTAATAGATGGTAGTTTAATTCGTGAGAGTGATGTGATTATTGGTATAGAAAGTAGTGGTCTTCATAGTAATGGTTTTACTTTAATAAATGATATGCTATGGAGACATAAGATAAAGTATACAGATACTCCTGAGTTACTTACACCAACAACCATTTATGCACCAATAGTAGATAGATTATTAAAAGATTTTCCTATTCTTGGTATGGCACATATTACTGGTGGTGGTATTCCAGAGAATCTTCCACGTTGTATTCCTGATGGATTAACAGCACATGTTGATTATAATTCTTGGAAGATGCCAGAAATCTTTAGTAAGATTATGTTGGCAGGTGAGATACCAGAAGAGGAGATGAAGAAGGTATTCAATCTTGGTATTGGATATTGTTTGGTGGTTCCTGAAGAGGTGGTAAAAGATGTTCAATCACAAATTGGCTTGCAGTCTTGGATCATTGGTGATATAATTAGTACGGAGCGTTCATGAATTATGAGCATTAAAATATTGCTTTTAAAATCTGGAGAAGATCTTATTGCCGATGTGCAAGAGATGGTTTCTCAAGATGAAAATGTTATAGGTTATTTACTTACTAAACCATGTGTGGTTAAATTAAGAGCTAAAACTCCTAATGTAACTCCCGAAACTGAAATTGTTGAGGAAAAACATGAGACCACGATAAAAATGTATCCGTGGATGCCTTTAGCTAAAGAACAAATTATTCCTCTTTCTACAGATTGGGTAGTTACTATGGTTACTCCTCAAGATAAGATAGAAGAAATGTACACACAAGATGTCCTAAAGAATTTTAAAAACAATGATCAAACTGATAGTACTGACGAACAACCACAAGTTGGTCTCACAGATTGATGAGGTTACCTCTGAATTAGGAGAACCTGATTGTAAATTAACTGAACCATTTTTACTAAAAGAAGATGGTACATTAACCCCTTGGTTGGTTGAGGTTAGTAATGAGAATGTTTTTATGATAACATCAGATAAGATTCTTACACTTACAGAACCTAAGCCCACCTTACTTGAAAAATATCAAGATTTACTTAAGTGAAATTCTACACTAATGTCCAACTAATCGGGAATCAGTTTCTGGTTCGTGGGGTTGATAATGGAAAAAGATATGAGCATAGGGATGAATTTTTCCCTACCTTATTTGTTAAGTCTAGAAAGAGTACTAAATATAAAACGTTGAATGGTGAAGCAGTTGAAGCAATTAATCCAGGAACGGTACGGGATTGTCGTGACTTCTATAAAAAGTACGAAGATGTCGAGGGTTTTGAGATCTACGGGAATGACCGCTATATTTACCAATACATATCAGAGAAATACCCAGAGGATGAAATCAAGTTTGACATATCTAAAATTAAGCTTGTTACTTTGGATATTGAAGTTGCGTCTGAGCAAGGTTTCCCTGATGTTGAATCGTGCTCAGAAGAGATTTTGGCAATCTCAATACAAGATTATACAACTAAGCAGATCATTACTTGGGGAGTCAAACCCTTTGAGAATAATAGGAAGGATGTAACATATTATCATTGCCCTACAGAACATGCTTTATTAAGTCATTTTATTAATTATTGGATGCAGGATGTTCCAGATGTTATTACTGGATGGAACATACAGTTATATGATATACCCTATATTTGTAAACGTCTTAATAGAGTATTAGGTGAGAAATTAATGAAGAGGTTTTCACCTTGGGGATTAGTCTCTGAAGGTGAGATTCATCTTATGGGAAGAAGGCATACAACATTTGATATTGGTGGTGTAACTCAGTTAGATTATCTTGATCTTTATAAGAAGTTTACATATAAAGCACAAGAATCATACCGATTAGATTATATTGCGAGTGTAGAACTGGGTCAGAAAAAGTTAGATCACTCTGAGTTTGATACTTTTAAGGATTTCTACACAGAGGGTTGGCAAAAGTTTATTGAGTATAATATAATAGACGTTGAACTTGTTGACCGTTTGGAAGACAAGATGAAGTTGATTGAACTGGCACTTACGATGGCGTATGATGCTAAGGTCAATTACAATGATGTATTCTATCAGGTGCGAATGTGGGATACAATCATTTATAACTATTTGAAGAAAAGGAATATTGTTATTCCTCCTAAAAACCGTTCATCTAAAAACGAAAAGTACGCAGGGGCTTATGTCAAGGAACCGAAACCAGGACGCTATGATTGGGTTGTCTCTTTTGACCTTAATAGCTTGTACCCTCATCTTATTATGCAGTACAATATCAGTCCAGAGACCCTCAGGGAGACTAGACATGGTAGCACCAGCGTTGAAGGGATCTTAAATCAAACTGTTAAGATAGATGGAGATTATGCAGTTTGTGCTAATGGAGCACAGTATAGGAAGGATGTGCGTGGATTTTTACCTGAGTTGATGGATAAGATGTATGGAGACAGAGTTGTCTTCAAAAAGAAAATGATTGAGGCAAAGAAAGATTATGAGAAGACCCCCAGTAAGGCATTGGAAAAGGAAATTGCAAGATGCAACAACATCCAAATGGCGAAGAAGATATCTCTTAATAGTGCTTATGGTGCTATCGGTAATCAGTACTTCAGGTATTATAAACTAGCAAACGCAGAAGCGATTACTCTTTCTGGTCAGGTCTCTATTCGATGGATAGAGAATAAGATGAACCAGAAGATGAACAAGATTTTGAAAACTGAGGAGGTTGATTATGTTATTGCTTCAGATACTGATTCCATTTATCTTAATTTGGGCCCTTTGGTTGAACGTGTATACGAGGGGCGAGAGAAAACTAGTAAGGGCGTTGTTGGGTTCCTTAACAAGGTGTGTGAAACTGAATTTGAACCTTATATTGAAAGTTCTTATGAAGCGTTGGCCAGGTATGTCAACGCATACGACCAAAAGATGTTCATGAAACGTGAGAACATTGCCGATAGAGGTATATGGACTGCGAAGAAGAGATATATTTTAAACGTATGGGATAGTGAGGGTGTTCGATATGATGAACCAAAATTAAAGATGATGGGTATTGAGGCAGTTAAATCTTCAACTCCTGCACCTTGTAGGAAGATGATTAAGGATGCTCTTAAGATTATGATGAATGGAACTGAGGATGAAGTAATTGATTTTATTGATCAGTCTCGTAAGGAGTTTAAAACATTACCTCCTGAAGAGATTGCATTTCCTCGTTCCGCATCTGATGTTGAGAAGTATAAGGCACATGCTACGATTTATGCAAAAGGAACTCCTATACATATACGGGGTGCATTGTTATTCAACCATTATGTTAAGAAACATAAGTTGGATACTAAGTACTCATTGATCCAGAATGGTGAAAAGATTAAATTTTGTTACCTGAAAAAACCGAATATTATTCATGAGAATATTATTTCGTTTATTCAGGATTTTCCGCATGAAATTGGTCTTGATAAGTATATTGATTATGACTTACAATTTGACAAAGCATTCTTGGAACCGCTTAGAATTATTCTCAATTCCATCGGATGGAATACTGAGAAAACTGTAAACTTAGAATCCTTTTTTTCCTAATGGACTTACCTATAGACGACAAAGAACTTTCTACAATAGTAAGAGCATTGACTCTCGGTGGGGATACTGCATTGTATCAAAAGCTCAAGTTAGTCAAAGAAACTAGAGAAGAAAATCCTGATGGGCCATATAAGAAAATTTTACGTGAATCTCATGGTATGGTTATTTGAATAAAGTTGAGTTTATTAAAGAGTTAACTGAGGGAACACTGTTTGGAGATCCTCCACGACCATTCTTTAATCATTTAAATAA
>VTLG01008514.1_pt1 | contig 11253 bp, 15 predicted proteins | sample 4694571 | NCBI WGS metagenome assembly VTLG01 (sample SAMN12604809, study PRJNA352737) | marine metagenome | biome: ENVO:00000447; feature: ENVO:00000209|ENVO:00000569|ENVO:01000036; material: ENVO:00002151; isolation source: viral sequences binned using virsorter ... | reverse complement strand
TCAAAAGGCTCTTGATATGCTCTAAATTGTAGTTCAAATAACTCCCACCCAATTTTCTGCAATCCCTTATCTTTCTCTTCTGTTAAATCTTCTGCCTCACTCCATAGGTCTATTTCATTCATTATTTTTTCTCCTTTTAGTTAGTTCCGTGTCAGGTCTTGAAACCTGCATACTCTAAAAGTATCACACGGCATTGTGAGGTAAGTGTGTGTTTCTCGAATAAGAAAACCTACCATAGTAATGGATACAGGATTTGAACCTGTCAAGGTTTGACTGCCTTGTTCCTATATTATCCATCAAATTATTATGGTTATTATCCTAAAAGTTAATCGTTAGCAGTTTGTGGAAATTTCCTTCAGGCTCTCGCTTACAGGCTACATTAAGTTGTCTCACTTCTGATTTATATGCTCAATTCAATGTATGGCTTTTAAATCTCAGTTTCTAACTCCACCAAGTAACGCTCCGACATTAACTTTATTCTCTGCTATTGCAAGTATTTATTCCGAACCTCGTTCAATTCTATTGTATGACTTGGCTCTCATTTTTTCCCTACAACAACCGACCTTGTTTAACTTTGGTCGTTATTTCAAAAAGCATCAAATTCAATATTTGATTCATAAGTAACTTCGGCATATTAAATGTTATATGCAAGAACTTTCTTTAATATTCTTTATTTATAGAGGAGAAATAATTTATTTACTTACAAAATAATAAGGTGATTTATATCACAAATTAACCTTACACTATCGCTATGATAGAAGTATGTTTATTTGCTTTGGGAGTTGGGATAGGTTTCGGCTTGTCCACGCTCTCTTTTCGTTTAGGGTCAAAGGTGGTGGATAATGCAGTCTCAAAATTTACTGCTCCAGTTCAGACAGAAGAAGAGCCCACACTAAGCTCCGAAGTGAACCCTGTTTACGACTTCCAACAATACGAAGACACCCTTAAACAATACATAGGTACAGACATACAAGAACCCAAAGAAAACACAGAACCAAAAGATGAGGATTTTAGTGAACTCAACTAGCTCATTAATGGACAAAAATATTAATGTAAATATCATTGAAAATATATATGTAAATATGTACCAAAATAATAAAGAAATAATATAATGAAATAATCCTGTTAAGCCTGTAAAAACAAGGATTTTTATAGGAATTATTTACAAACTGAGGAAACAAATGCAACCTGATAGAATAGACAAGCTCATAATGAAGATTATACAGAAAAGCAGGAGACTATCTACAATAGTAGAAGAAGCCTGTGGTGAGGCATATGAGATGGGCTTTAATGCAGGATTGGTAGAAGGTTCTAAGGTTAATGGTAAGAAGTACGCTAATAAGGTAAAGAAGGCGTTAAAGAACCAATATAAAGCATAGGAGAGGTAATGGCTAAGTTCAAAGTTAGAAGAAAGAAGAAGGGTGATAGTAAGTGGGAAGATGTAGAGACCACAGATATCACTAAAGAAGAGTTTAAAGGACAGGGAAAGTGGCTCAATAGAAAGAAGAAACCTCCGACCAAAAAGGAGTTAGGTGACTTAGGTGTTAACAAAGAGTCAATGGGTGAAATGAAAAGGTTAGCTCATTTACATCATTTAACAAATAAAAGTAAGAAGAAGCCACTAACAGATAAAGAGAAAGCAATGGTAGGTCAGCATATGGAGTATGCCTCAGAGAGAATAGGTGGTAGTTTACTCAGAAGAAAGAAGAATCGTATAAAGAGAAAGAAGCATATGGGGATGCAATCTAAACTTAGAAAGAAAGAACCAATGCCTGTAACGGATAATAGATAATGGCTAGAAGATTCAAAGCTAAGAGAAAGGCACTAGAGCTATTTGCAAGGTTCAAGAGAGGGGATAAAGGTGCATTATCTTTCAAGACAGACAAGAGGGGTCAATTTAAAAAAGAGCTCAAAAAGGGGTTAAAGGGGGCATTACCTAGCCTAAAGAAAGTGGGCTTCAAAGGTAGCTATAGAGACCTAGATAAATCAAAGTTAAGTGCAGATGAGAAATTAAAGTTAATACTAAAGGCATCAAGAAAGGGTAAGTGACTAAACCTAGATATAGATGGGATAGCCTAGCTAAGTGGAAGAAGGAGTATGATAATAAGCATAAAAAGAGCGAGTATGTGGCTCAAAAGATAAGGGATTATTTTAAAACAGAATGGAAGAAGTAAAACAAAAAAAAGAAGTAAAACCAAAAAGAAATGAGAAGGGACACTTCCTAAAGGGACAATGTGGTAATCCTAAAGGAAGACCTAAAGGCTCTACATCAACAGCAGAACAATTCAGAAACAATCCAAAGGCTCTGGATATATTGAACAAAGTAATAGAGATAGCGTCTACGCTAGGTAGCAAAGAAGAGCATAAAGACGCAACAAGCTGTGCTAAAGTGGTAGTAGATAAGATAATACCTACCCTAAAGGCTCAGGACATAAGTATAGACACAGATGGTAGTGCAGGGTTTGTTATACTGCCGAATGAGAAGCCATCAGAGAAGGAAGACCAATCGAAGTAATATGGAAGCCTCACGAGGGCGTTCAGACCTTTGCACTAGAGGTAGGTGATTGCTATGAACTACTATATGGAGGTGCAAGAGGTGGTGGTAAGACAGATTGTGGGATAGCTTGGTTGTTAAGAGCAACAGAGCATCCTGAAGCACGAATGCTAGTAATTAGAAGGAATGCAGATGACCTAGCAGATTGGGTAGATAGAGCACATAAGATGTATCCATATGCAAAGATAACAGGAAAACCTGCGACTATAAAGTTTCCTTCAGGGGCAATAATAAGGACAGGGCATTTAAAGGATGACCAGGCGTACACAAAGTATCAGGGTCACGAGTATCAGAGGATATTGATAGAGGAGTTAACACAGATACCCTCAGAGGAAAGCTATTTGAAATTGATATCAAGTTGTAGAAGCACAATAGATGGGTTAAGTCCAAGGGTGTTTTGTACGGCTAATCCAGGAGGCAAGGGACATCAATGGGTAAAACAGAGGTTTATAGATGGTCACAAGCCAAAGGTCGCATTTAAAGGGGATAAAGAGACAAGATACAGAATGTATATACCTGCAACAATAGATAATAACCCTACTTTAGTAAATAGCGACCCTGAGTATGTGAATTTCCTTGAAAGTTTGCCTGAGCCACTAAGAAGTGCCTGGAGGTATGGAGATTGGGATATATTCGCAGGTCAATACTTCACTGATTGGAATCCGAAGATGCACGTAATTCCAGAGGCTCTTGCTAAAAAATTCGGATATGGGCAAGAATATAATAAACGATACATTGGTATTGACTGGGGGTTTGCAGCTCCATTTGCGTGTATATGGCTCGAGGTAACACCAAAGAATACAGTGTTTGCATATAGAGAGCTATACGGAACAGAGCGACACCCTTCAGAATGGGGATTGGATATAATGAATAGGACAGGAGATGAAGAGATATTTATGAGTTTGGGAGACCCTTCAATGTGGGCACGTAATCCAATGAGTTGGAATGCAGCTCATAGTCCGATGCACACAGATAAGTCAATAGCCTCGGCGTTGTCGGAGTTTGTTCCCAATTTAGTTCCTGCGAATAATTCAAGGGTAATAGGGTGGCGTAATATGGCTCAGTTAATGCACCATAAGGAAGGGAAGCTACCTAATTTCTTTATTATAGATGGAAAGTGTCCGAATCTAACAAGGACTATCCCTAATATGATAAGAGATGAGAAAAACCCTGAAGATATAGATACCACGCTAGAAGACCATATATGCGATGCAGTAAGATACGCTTTAACACACGTTCAGGCACCAACAAAGCCTGCACCAAAGAAGCCTGTATTACAGCAACACATAGAGAAGCTACTAGAGTATGAAGAAAAAGATGATAGCGATTACGATTTTACATTAATGAATTAAAGAAATAACTAAGGAGTTGCTATGCCAACAGTAAAAATAAAAGGAAAGACAGTAAAACTACCCTATACAAAGGCTGGTAAGAAATTAGCAGTTAAGCTAAAAAAGAAGAAGAAAAAAAATAATAGTGCTTATGGTCAAGTACCAACAGGAGACCCTGGTAGTGAAAATCCAGTAGGAGGAAATTAGTGGCAACTAAAGATTACGATAAGGCAGTACCTAAAGACCTTGATTTAACGCAGACACCAGGATATGTCCCTGGAGATAAAGATGCGAAGGTAGTAAAGTATATGGAGCGTATGTTTGATGCTTCAAAGCGTGCACGAGCTCATAAGGTACCAAGATGGCGTAGAAACGAAGAGCTTCATAATGGTGACTTTTTTAAGCCATTTAAACTGCCTAAATATAAAACAAGGATAGTAGCTAACTCAATCCACTCTATTGTAGAGACAATATACTCTATTCTTACAGACCGTTTTCCAAAGGTAGATATAATGCCTAAAACAGAGGAGCAGGTTGATAAAGCTAGAATGGCTCAGGAAGCTGTTGAATCTGAAATGCGTAAAAATAAGGCACTAAGAGCAATAAATGGAATGAAGAGAGATGGGTTAATCTACGGTAATGGCTTTGTAAAAATGACCTACTCTGAAGGAAAGGTAGAGTACACCACTCCTGATATATATACTGTCTTTATTGACCCTCTTGCAACGAGTATAGATGATGCAAAGTGTGTGACATTTGCCACTCCAACCTACGTAAGAGATGTAAGAGATATGTTTGAAAATGGAAAATATGTAAAAGCAGAGGGCAAATTAGATGAATTTAAGTCTTTTGTTAAATCACAATCAGACTTAGGGGGTGTAGGGCAAGCAACAACAGCATCAGGGGGAACAGCTGGAACCTCATCTGAGACAGGTGTTTCTTCAAGTGATGTAAGAACTGATTATCTATCACTATCTCCCACCGATGATATGGAAGACAAAGAGATGTATGGTGGTCAGGTACTATTAAAAGAATGCTGGCACTATATGAACGATAAACTATATTTAACAACTTGGGCAGGAAAAATATTATTACAGCACGTAGAGGCTCCAACAGAGTTTATTCCTGTAGTTTGCTTTCAGAACTATAGAGATGAGCATCATTTTTGGGGTAAGGGCGAGCCTGAGATTGTAGAACCTTTAGCAGTGGGAGCAGCAATATTATTATCCCAGAGCCTAGATAACATTATATATCACGGAAATCCTGCTTGGGTTATGAGTAAATCACTATCTAAGACACCAGGTAACAGACCAAGTGATAAACCTGGACAAGTATTTTGGACAAATGGTCCACACGAGGCAATACAGAGGCTACCAGCTGGGAATATGTCAGCATCTAACCTACCACTAGCAGAGTATATGATGAAGTTAACAGACTCAGTAAGTGGCGTTCACGACATCACACAAGGTCGTAATCCTAGTGGTGTTACAGCTGCAAAGGCAATTACAGCTCTTCAAGAGGCTTCACAGCAGATAATAAGAGCAAAAGAGCGTGAGGTTGGCTTTGATGCAACTATAGACCTATATAAACACACTTTAAGTATTTTGGTAAATAACTATGAATCTGAGATAACTATTCGTAAAACCAATGAAACTGGCTACGAATTTAATGTTATACAGCCATATGACCTATCAGATGATATGGACTTCAAATACATTCCAGGTTCAAGTATGCCAGAGTCACGTGCAAGCAGAATAGACCAGGCACTGGATTATGTTCAGATTGGTTTACTGACACCAGAGCAATTCTGGAGATGGCACGAAAAGGATATTTCAAGAGATATCTTGGAAGAGATTGTTGAACAGAAGAGAATGGCTCAAGAGATGCAACAAAGAGATATGGAGACATTAAACAGTTCAACAGATGAAAATGAAATAATGGAAACACTACTTAAACAAAGAGCTCAAATGGGTGCAGTCCCAGAAGAGGTCGAAGGAGAAAAATAATGGCTAAAAAGAAAAAGAGTGCTAAAGGAAGAAGGGCTGCCCTAAAGAGTTTTGCAAAAGGAAAATTTCAAAGTCCAGCACACAGCAATGGTTTTAAACAGGATGTTTTAATTGATATGTATGGTGGTGATGTTGGAGTGTCAGCTGCAGATGCAAATGCTGCTGCAAAATTAGCAGGGGATGCAGGAAAGACATATTTTAAATATAGTGGAACAACCTACAAAGCTGTAGCAGCTGGAAGAGGCTACTTGGCACAATCTGATGATAGGTCAAGGAATGTTAAGTAATGGCTAAGAAAAAGAAAAAAGACTCTAAATCTAAAGCACGTAGAGAATCACTTAAAAGCTTTGCAAGAAAAGGCACTAACGTATACCCTCAAAAATACAGTTCAGATAAAGAGCTGGTATATGGGAATGGTAAAAATTATAAAGTAGGTCCTGGGCTAGATTTTAGTAGTGCTGATAATGGTGCTACTGCTGCTGATAATGATGGCAAGGCGTTTATCTATTTAGATGGCACTCTATATACAACAGCAGGTGGAAGAGCAAGAGCAGCTAATAGAGCAAACGTTGAGAATGCAGGGGCTGGAACATTAGATTTAACGATAGCAAATTAAATAAAGAATTAAGTAAAGATTTTTAAGACCAACACCAAATGGCGAAAGCTGAAAGGAGCGTCTAAAATGCCAAATCCATACAATGATGTGGAGTTAACAGAGGATGATAAGCAGGGTATCTTTGAGCCTGTAGAGGCAGCACCAGAAAAGGTAGAACCTGAAAAGGCAGCACCTATAGAAGCAGAAGAAACTGCAAATCCTCAAACTCACGAAACTGAATCTCCAGAAGGAGCAAGTGACGTTAGTGAGAGCGATGAGTTCAATCTAGAGGACTATGAAGTCGAGATTGATGGTGAAGTATATGATGGAGCTGATATTCTTAGTTGGAGAGAAGATTCTTCAAACAAAGAGAGTTGGCAGGCATCAAACACCCAAAAGGCTCAAGAAATCGCAAAATGGTCAAAGTTCAATGAGAAAGTATCTAGTGATACAGAGTTCCGTGAATATGTAAAAGATTACTTTTACGATAATGAAGATGGACTTAAATCACTAGGCTTAGATAGTGAGCTCAAACCCATTGAGATTGAAGAGGAAGCCCCAGTACAAACTGAGGTATCTGACAATAGAATTGATGAGGTTTCAGATAGATTAACTAATATGGAGTTAGAAAGAGAAGTTGATTATCTTGAAGACGAGCTTGACTCACTTGTTAGTAACAACAAAGATTTATTTGTAGATGAAAATTCAGAGGTAGAGTTTCTTGAGTTCGCTCAGGAATCTGGAATTACTGATTTGACACAGGCATTTAAAGTTTGGGGTTATGATAAAATGCAAGGCGAACTTGACCATCATAGAAAGTTAGATGGAAACAAGCAGCGAAATCAGGGTAAGGTAGTTCATAACTCTCGTATAGGTGCAACGGAGGTGTCGACCCCAAAGACCTACAAGAGTGTAAGGGACATAGATATAGAAGACCCTGACGTAGCTAAGTATTTTAACCGTTAGGAGATAACAAATGGCAGTAAGTTCAACAACGATTAATTGGGATTCGTTATCCTCGTTAACTCGTGACAAATTCTTGCCTGTTTTAGTTGATAATATCTTCAACTCTAACCCTCTAGCTGTGAAGCTTCTTAAGAATGCTGAAAAGTTAGATGGTGGAAGAAAGATTATTACTCCACTAGAATACGCAACGAACTCAGCTCAAGGCTTCTACTCTGGTTATGATGTACTAGATACAACTCCATCCGACCCTGTGACTTCAGCAGTGTGGGAATGGAAACAGGCGTATGCTAATATATCAATTTCTGGAGAAGAAGAATTGAAAAACGCAGGTGATAGTATGGTATTATCACTATTAAAATCAAAAATGGGAAATGCAGAGCGTTCTTTAAAGGACCTATTCGGTAGCAAATTATTTGGTACTGGTACTGCAGCTCCTGGTTCAAACGAAATAACAGCACTATGTGGTCAAGCAGCTCTAGGAAATATTGATGCAGCTACAGAAACAGCTACTATTGATGGAGATGGTTCAACAAGACACGCACAAGGTAATATTGATAACTGTATTATTGGTTACAATAGAAGCCTAGGTGGTGTTGACTCTGATTCATACACTTGGTGGGAATCTAAATTCGCATCTTTTTGTAATGACTCAGGGACAAACGATACCACTGATGCAACTTGGGCAGAATTATCAGCGACCACTAATGGTGTTAGTGCTATAGCTAGAAGAATGACCAGATTGTATGGTGCTTTAACAATAGGGAACGACCAACCAGACCTTATTATTTGCCCTCAGAACTTATACGATGCGTATGAATCTGGGTTACAGGCTAATAAGAGATTTGTATCAGATGATGCAAGTTTAGGAGACGCTGGTTTTTCAACTTTAAGATTCAAGAACGCAGCAGTTGTTGCAGATTCACATTGTCCAGATGGTTCAATGTTAATGCTCAACACTAAGTACCTTGACTTTAAAGTTCACAGTAAACGGAATTTCTCGTTCCAGGATTTCCAAAAACCAATTAACCAAGACGCTAGGACAGCCAAAATCTTCTGGATGGGTCAGTTAGTATGTACTAACCCAAGAATGCAAGGAATGATTGTTGGTGGACCTAGTGGCTATTAGAAAGGAGGTTGAATAATGGCAACAATTAAATATCAATCACCTTTTAAACCTTATCCTTTTATAGACTCTGATGAGGTTACGCACACAAGTACAAATAGTGACGATTTTGTCGTTGCTGTAGGAGATTGCGTGCAGCAAAAAGGAACAGATAAGGTGTTTCGTTTGGTTTGTTTTGACAATACTGCATCGGCAGATGTTGACTTTACAATAGCTTGTGTTACTTATAACTATAGTGGCTGTGTAGCAGGAGGTGCTTGGGTTGTTAGACAAGACTTTTCTGATACAAGTGGTGTAGTAGCTGGGGTTTGCCCTCAGACTTTAGATATAAGTGCGATGTCAGCAGACACATATGGATGGCTACAAGTAGCTGGAAGTTGTGAAGTAACTAACCACGATGGTACTTGTCCTATAGGCTCAGAGTTAGTTTCACACGGAGTTGATGGTGGAACAACAGATGTTAGAGCAACATTAGAGCAATCTATCGGTGTAGTAGTTGATGAAGCAGGCACAACAACACCTATTGTTGACTTGTTTATTATGGCACCAGGTGTGCAAAAAGTACAAGTTGATGGATAGTAAACAACTCTTAAACGAGTAACAAACTGGGGGCAGGGCAACTTGCCCCCATATTTGGAGAGAATATGAGAGGAAGAGATATGGTAAATAGCTTGGAGTACAGGCTTGAGGATGAGAATCACGTTAATTTCTCAGCAACTCAAAAAATCCAAGCTTTAAATGACGCACAAAGACAGGTAATAGCGATGTGCTCAACAGATGCACTACCACATTTACAGGTAAGTGAAGATTTAGATACGGTCCAGACTGATTCAGATTTAGGTGGTTTAAAATATTTTGCACTTCCTGAGCCAGCAGGAGAGCCTTTAATGAATAGAGTAATAAAGGCATATGATAATACAAATGACAGATTTATAGAAATGGTGTCCCCTAATGGCTTTGAAACCAATACATCTTATAGCTATGGCACATTGGGAACCCTTATGAGAAACAGACTATATGTATCCACTGGAGATACAGCAATTGAATCTTGTGTTTTAATATATATATCAACACCTGCAGATATTGCAGATGATGTGAACCAGATATCATATGTAAGTGATTCAATACAACAGGCTATAGTAGAGATGGCAGAATCCCTACTATGGAGACAAGATAATAGACAGCAAAGAGCTCAAGGTGCAAGCTCAAATGCAATAGCGATAATAACAGCAATTAACGCCTCCGTATAATGCCGATAAAAGAAGTAAATTTAAGTGGGACTTTAAACCTTCAAGACGATGAATACGCCATCGGTCTTAATGGCTTTGTTGAGCTAGTAAATTTAAGACAGCAAAATGGTAAGCTTGTCCAGAGATATGGCACAGGCTCTCCTACTACCTTATCTTCCAAGAACATAGATAATATGGAGATATTTGTAGATAGAAGATTACAAGCTGTAAAAATAGCAGCAGGAACTTGCAACGTAGAATTTGACCACTCTGAAAAAAGAATAAATTTAAGTGATATGGCAGGGGTTGATATCCCAGGATTTGCAGATACTGACTTAAGGGCTGTTTTTAAAGCAGGTGATACAATATACATAAACTATGATGGAACAAGTGCTAATGAAGGGGTATATATTATTGAAAGTGTAGTAGATGCAGATACTTTAGAGGTGAATAGAGGCTTTAATGGAGACGCAGATGAAACTTTAAATAGTGGGACAGTTACAATAGGATTTTCTTATGCTAATTATAATGATACAGCCCCTACAAGTATTTTAGCTGCAGATGATAACTCATTTGATGGAAGAGCGTGGATAACATCATACACAAACACAAATAAATTTTTATCTTTAGTAAGCCCTTTAGATTTTGGTGATAATATAGACCTAGAGGACTTTGGAACAGGAACAGGAGATATGTTTATAAGACCCAGGGCATACACAGACGCAGTAAGAATAGCCTGTGGCTTAGAACACTCCCCTAGAATATTTAAGTACGTAAATAGGCACCATTTTAATGGAATTATGAAAGGGGTTTACAATTCCAGTGCAGACCTTTTATACCCAAGATGGGTTATTGATACAGCGACCCCAGTATTGCCATCTGATATGGTAGAGGTTAAAGAGGTTACGTCAAACGAAGAATTAGCAACATATTATAGTGACCATACTCCAAAAAACCCTAAATTTATACTAGGCTCTTTAAATATGGTAAAAAATCATTATAAATGGAGCTTTGTGCCAGTATACGATGGAAATCAAGAGGGTCTTTTAGAAGAGCCAATAGCAGAATTAAGTTCAGAATCATTTCCATCTATGACCTGGGAGCGAGACTATTACGGATTTAATAGGATAACCAATCAAGATATGTCAATAATAAATGAAGATACTGCTTGTATGTATTCTAGAATAAGATTTACTATAAATAAAATCAACCCAAGGCTTAGTGGCGTTAATGTATACAGGTCTACAAATGGGGGGACTCCCTATAAAATAAAATCAATTTACGCTGGAGATAATGATGTAACTCAAAAAACAATAACAACTGGTTATAATCAAAATGATAGGGGTTTGTGGTTAGGAGGCTCTGTTATATGGAATGGTAGTGGTTCTAATGCAACTTGGGATGATTTAGATGCTTTTGCAGTTATGATAGATGGTAGGGAATATGAAA
>VTLG01004983.1_pt1 | contig 11253 bp, 13 predicted proteins | sample 4694571 | NCBI WGS metagenome assembly VTLG01 (sample SAMN12604809, study PRJNA352737) | marine metagenome | biome: ENVO:00000447; feature: ENVO:00000209|ENVO:00000569|ENVO:01000036; material: ENVO:00002151; isolation source: viral sequences binned using virsorter ... | reverse complement strand
ATGGGTAAAAAAACTTGTAAAAGATTAACCAATCCCAAATGACGAGACAGATTAGAGGTTGAGTTTTAAAAGAGAGAGCATCTGCTCTCTCTTTTTTTTTTGCCCAGGGTTTTGGCCATCTGCCCCCCATCTGCAATCTGCTGCCTATGATAGTAATCACCTGGTTTTGGCCTGGAATAAAAAAAGGGGGGCTTTCGCCCCCCTTCCCTTTGGAGTGATCCAGTCTAGTCATCTCTACGAACCAATATCTCATCGCCATCTTTTAAGTTGTAATGCTCTGAACCATTGCAAAACCACCAATGTTTTATTGCTTCTTCAATTGCTATGTCAAATTTATGATGCTCCCAAGGATCGAAATCTCCACTCTCTGCTAGTGGCATATGTTTTCTTGCTACTGTTTCCCAAAACTTAGAGCGAGAATCACGAGATATTTTTTTTAAATTTAATGTTTCTTTCTTCATGATTTACCCCCTTTTAACTCAGCAATAATTGAATCATAATCGTATTCATCACCGACTAATTCAATGTCAACTTCTTCCCAGTCATCATAAGTGTTACCACCTTGATGAGCATCTGATGAGTAATAGATTTGATTGTACTCACCAATGGGAGTGAACAATAAATTGCCATGTTCATCTAAAGTATAAGCAGAACCATATTCTTCAACAATGACAATTCTTTGCATGATGGGAGCGTGGCCTGATTTATCCACTTGATTTAAGCGTTTATACATATCTATAGCCATCGCCCAACCAACAGAAAAAGAACCGCCAAAATGCTTTTGATAATACTTTCTTGTTTCTTCGAGGTCGTTATTAATCGCTTTAAATTCAATATCAATCTCCTTGGGAGAGTGGCTTTCGCCACTCTCTTGATCATCAAACTTGATATCATTACCAATGATGTAATCAGTTGTTCTACTCATGATTGCACCTTTGGATAAGATCTCATCACTCTGAAGTTGGCATCAGTTGGTCTTGTTGGAACAACGGTAACACCGACAACACTCTTAGCTTTTAAGCCATGAAGAATGAGTTTGTTATTGTCATCGGTATCACTCATTACAAACCTTGCATTATCTGACCAATCAGTAATTGGTCTGACAATTGCTTTGGGTTGCTTGATGCCTTGAACATGAACAAAGTCTTTTATCATGTTCCTAATCAACGATCCGAAGGTGCTTTGCTTCTTCTGTAGTAGAAGATACTCTTGTACCTTTGGGTGTTGCTTGAGTGCTTCCAACTCATTGGCAATAGATACCGAAGTATCGATGCTAGTTTTAGTTATAAGTTTTTTCATTTCTATCTCCAATTAATGTTAAATGAGATTCAACATTAACCTTTTTTTACTTTGCGTACAAATTTATTTTTACTAATGCTCTGAAACCCCTATAAATACTGGGGTCTGTGTTTAGGGTGGGTCACTTTGCGTGTAAGATATGCGCAAAAATTAAGATGTGCTTGTGCGCTAGGATTCTTTTCCATTTGGGGTCGAAAATCTGAGATTTTTTTGCTTGAGGGGTGCACCCCCCCTTATATTATTTGGGACTCCTTGTCTTTGATATATATAATAACGTTCAACACAAATAATTTGCTCAAAAAAGAAAATGAACTTATAGTGACTCCTATGCCGAAATTGGGACATATACCGGTCGATTCCATGCGAGAGATCCTCTTGCTGCAAGAGCGGCTTGATAACCTCGACAAACAGGAAGAAGTCCAGGATTCCTTTCTGGACTACATTCATTACATCTGGCCGGAGTTTATCCAGGGCAACCACCACAAAATCTTTGCCGATAAGCTCACGCAAATCGCCAAGGGCGAGATCAAGAGACTCATTATCAACATGCCCCCGCGTCACACCAAATCCGAATTTGCTTCCGTGTACTTCCCCTCCTGGGTGATGGGACTCAAACCCAACATGAAGATCATGCAAACCACCCATACCTCCGAATTATCCGTCCGTTTCGGGCGTAAAGTGAGGAATCTTATGGATTCCGAGGAGTACAAGGCCATTTTTCCCAAAGTCACACTTAGTGCCGACTCCAAGTCAGCAGGGCGTTGGGAAACCAACAGGGGCGGCGAGTATTTCGCGGCTGGTGTCGGCGGAGCCATTACGGGTCGTGGCGCCGATTTGCTCATCATTGACGATCCGCACTCCGAGCAAGATGCTTTGAGTCCCTCGGCGCTGGATTCAGCCTATGAATGGTACACTTCAGGTCCTCGTCAGCGGTTACAGCCGGGCGGTTCGATTGTAATTGTGATGACGCGCTGGTCAACCATTGATTTAACGGCACAATTGCTAAAGAGACAGACCGAGGCGCATGCGGATCAGTGGGATATTGTTGAATTGCCGGCTATTTTTGAGGATTCGGGCAATCCGTTGTGGCCGGAGTATTGGAAATTGGAGGAACTCGAAGCGGTGAAAGCCTCACTGCCGGTGACCAAGTGGAACGCCCAGTACATGCAGAACCCCACCTCGGAAGAAGGGGCGATTATCAAGCGGGATTGGTGGCAGCCTTGGGAAAAGGACAAGATTCCGCCCGTGGAGTATATTATTCAAAGTTACGATACCGCATTTAGTAAGTCGGAAACCGCCGATTTCTCGGCGATTACCACTTGGGGCATATTTAGGCCGAGTGAGGACAGCGGCGATGCGATTATACTGCTCGATGCCAAGCGTGGACGCTGGGATTTTCCTGAGCTGAAAGCTGTGGCTAATGAGGAGTATAAGTATTGGGAGCCGGAAATGGTGCTAGTTGAGTCCCAGGCGTCAGGGACGCCGTTGACCCACGAACTACGCAATATGGGGATACCGGTGGTCAACTACCGCCCGTCGAGGGGCAATGATAAAGTCACCAGGGTGCACGCGGTCAGTCCGGTGTTTGAGTCGGGTATGGTCTGGGCGCCACAGAAGAAATTTGCCGAAGAGGTGATTGAGGAATGCGCTGCCTTCCCGTTTGGCGAGCACGACGATTATGTGGATTCGATGACGCAAGCGATACTGAGATTTAGACAAGGAAACTTTGTTCGGCTATACTCGGATGAAGAGGATGAGGAGTTTGTGCCGCAACAGCACGTTTATTATTGATGAACAATATTTACAACGCAACAAAGGATTTAATGAAAATTATTAAATTCAAGTATAGAATGAACAACACAGTAATGAGTCCGATGACCCAATATCGTAATTGGATGAGCGGACTTTTATTCAAATTAGCACAAGGGCGAAATTATGGCGGACGTCGATAAACGAATATATCCGGCTCAAGAAGAGCCATTGGATGTTCTCGACGACTCCAAGACAATTGAATTAGAGGATCCCACACTCGCCGAGTTGAATGGAGAAGACGTCCCCATGATGCCCTTGGAAAATGGAAACTTACTTGTTGGGGCGGGAGAAATGCTGCCCGAACAAGTGGAGTTTGGCGCTAACCTGGCTGAAGAACTGGACGATTCCGAACTACAAGGTATATTTAACCGATGCGTTGCCGATGTCGAAGCCGATATTAACTCTCGTTCTGAATGGGAGAAACAATATCGCGATGGCTTGGAATTTCTCGGCATGCGTTACGAAGAGCGAAGTCAACCATTTGAAGGCGCATCCGGCATAACCCATCCCCTACTTGCCGAATCCGTCACACAATTCCAGGCACAAGCCTATGGAGAAATACTGCCCGCTCAAGGACCAGTAAAGACCCAAATCGTTGGCGCCATCACTCCTGACTCCGAGGGACAAGCAGCCAGAGTCAAGGAATACATGAATTATCAAATCATGCACGTCATGGAAGAATACGACCCGGAAACAGATATGCTGCTATTTTATCTACCGTTGTCCGGGTCTGCGTTTCGTAAGGTGTATTACGACCAGAACCTAGGCCGGGCAGTCTCAAGATTTATTCCGTCCGAGAATTTGGTCGTGCCTTACGACACCAGTGATTTGCAAACTGCCGTACGGATCACCAACATCGTCTCGATGCCGATGAACGATGTCGTCAAGTTGCAAAAAAACGGGTTCTATCGTGACGTGCCTCTGCAATCGATGGGAATACAGTACGACAGCGAGGACATTCAGGAGGAAATCGACAAGCTCCAAGGCGTGTCCCCGTCTTACGACTCGGAGAGCGATTGCGATTTATACGAGATTCACACCGACCTGGACTTGCAAGGCTTTGAGGACGCCGATGCCGAGGGCGAACCCACCGGTATAAAATTGCCCTACATTATTACCCTGTCCAAACGCAACAATGCGGTGCTTTCCATTCGTCGCAACTGGAATGAAACCGACCCGTTAAAGAAAAAGATTCAGTATTTTGTCCATTACAAGTTCCTCCCCGGACTTGGTTTTTATGGTTTTGGCCTAACGCACATGATTGGCGGACTCTCCAGAGCGTCCACCTCGATTTTGCGTCAGCTGATCGACGCGGGCACGCTCGCCAACTTGCCGGCTGGATTTAAAGCGCGAGGTATTCGCATCCGGAACGACGATCAGCCCTTACAGCCGGGTGAGTTTCGCGACATGGATGCCCCAGGGGGCAGTCTTCGCGACTCGTTTGTACCACTGCCGTTTAAGGAACCCTCACAAACCCTGTTAGCTTTGATGGGCTTGATGGTCGATGCGGGCAAACGATTTGCCTCCATTGCCGATATTCAAGTGGGCGATTCCAATCAGGAAATGCCGGTGGGCACCACCGTGGCCTTACTGGAGCGTGGCACCAAGGTGATGTCGGCGATTCACAAGCGCCTGCATTATGCACAAAAGATAGAATTTAATTTATTGGCGAGAATTTTCGCCCAATTCCTACCGCCGTCCTACCCGTACATGACCAAAAACGGCGACCAGAACATTAAACAGGCCGATTTTGATGATCGTGTGGATATTATTCCGGTATCGGACCCGAACATCTTCTCAATGAGCCAACGGGTGATGCTGGCGCAGCAAATGCTGCAAATGGCGCAATCCAACCCTGAAATTCACGGTCAAGCGGGCATTTACGAGGCGTATCGCCGAATGTATCAAGCCCTTAATGTAGAGAACATCGAGGCGCTATTGCCGCCACCCCCGCAACCGCAACCGGTGGATCCGGCGCACGAGAACGCGGGATTATTGATGGGACAACAGGCACAGGCTTTCCCCGGACAGGACCACGACGCTCATATTGCCTCGCACATGAGTCTTTACCAAACCGCTATTGTGCAACAGAATCCACAAGCGCTGTCATTAATTCAAGCGCATGTGTATGATCATATTGCGCTTAAAGCGGAGGAAATCGTACAGCAACAAATGGCACAAGATCCACAAATGATGCAGATGCAACAGCAATTAATGCAGATGCCGCCGGAACAGCAACAGCAAATGCAACAGCAAATGATGCAACAGCAACAAGCCCAAACAGCACAAGTGATTGCCGAGCTAACACAACAAATTAATGAGCAGTTTGCACCGCCGCCACCGCAAGAAGATCCGTTGGTGGAACTCAGACGTCAAGAACTTGATATTAAGGCCGGTGATTTACAGCGCAAACAACAAGAATTTGGAGAAAAGCAAGATTTGGATATAATGAAAATGAACCAACAAGACGATTTATCCAGAGAGCGTATTGATTCGTCCGAGGAAATTGCCGTGATGAAGAACGAAACGGCACAAGACCGACTGGATCAGGCAGATCGATTTAAACAAGCTGATTTACAACAGGAGAGTAAACAATGAGTTCAGTAATGAAGGCAATGCAGGCCGCCCACAAGGAACAAATGAAGAAGGAAGTGGCGTTGCAGGAAGAGAAAAAAGCCGAGCATATAGCGGAAAGAGCTTGGCGCGGAGATCCGAAAAGGAAGGAACAGTTATTGGCGGCAGCCGAAGAGCCTAAAGCCAAGAAAAAGGCTGCACCAAAGAAGAAAGCAGCGGCTAAAAAGAAAGCTGCGCCTAAAAAGAAAGCCGTAAAGAAAAAAAGTGCCGCTAAAAAAGGGTAGCGCTAAGAAAACAGTTTCTGCTAACATAAGGAAACTGAGAAAAGAGGGCTACAAGAAGAAACAATCAGTTGCCATTGCTTTGAGCAAGGCAGGAAAGTCTAAAAAAAAGAGGAAGACCAATGCAAAAAGGAAGGTTCAAAGGCGCAATGCCAAAAAATCCAGGCGCCGCAAGTAAATCCATGAAGATTAAAGACCAGGGCACGGTGCCAATGGCACAGCCCAAGAAGGTAGCCAACGGCGGACCACCCAAACCAGGTGCCGATGCCGGTAAAGCCAGAGGTGGCGGTGCAGCCATACGCGGCACCAATTTCGCAGGACGATTCTAATGCCGGGCATGCCTAAAAAACCAACAATGCCGGTTATAACCGGACCAGGTTTGACATATAACCCCCTTTCCAGTGCTACCCCACCAGGTGCTCCTTCAACGGTTAGAGGATTTCAACTGGGTGGCGATTCAATGTATAGCCCGCTTGATTTATTCGGAATGACAAATTACGGCGAAGACACCGCCGGAGGTGCGCCGATGCCCGTTGAGGAACCGGCACCGGTCGATGACAGTTTTGACATGCTTGGAATGTTTATGGAACTGACACCGGAGGAAAAAATGATGGTGGCAGGTCCGAACTTTAATGAAATGAGCGAAGATGAGCTGGCAATGGCGATGTACGATTTTATTTCACAAGGCAGAGGATTAAGTGGCGGCCGAGAAGTCGATTACATGGATCCCGAAAAACAAGGTTTAGCTAACGGCGGGATTGTCTCGCTGATGGGAGGTTAATATGACATCGCTAATAGATCCGGGTCCTTTTTATCGACCCCCTTCACCAAGGAACCCTTTTCAAGGAATGTTCTCAGGTTATAGTCCGGTTAGACCTCAGATAAACCCGTTTAGCTCAATGCTGGGCTTAGGCTCTGGACCCAATTTATTCTCAGGCGGAATGCCGTTTTACTCGCCTCCACCCAGAATGCCAATGTTTGGCGGCGGTTTGGGAGGATTCGGTGGCGGATTCGGTGGGTTCGGCGGTATGGGCGGCGGATTTGGTGGTATGGGCGGTCAATTTGGCGGCTATACACCTGCATTCGGCGGCGGAAGAGGCGGCTTCGGTGGCAGATTCGGCGGCGGATTTGATCCAAATATAATGATTCCACCTAGGCCTAGACCAACACCTTATGGAATAGAAAGGCAACAGCAACAGCTAAATGATCAACAATGGGGAGAAACCCCAGGGTTAACCCCCATAATGGAAGACAATATTAGAAAAGCTGGAATGGCGCCCGCACCAACACCACCGACGCCAATCGTAGGCGCCACAGGTGCTACAGGAGCGACAGGCGCTGCTGGATCACAGGGCTTACAAGGAGCGACGGGAACTACTGGCGCAATAGGCGCTACTGGGGCACAAGGATTACAAGGATTTCAAGGAGAGCAAGGATTAATGGGGGCAACAGGAGCCACTGGAGCCACTGGTGCCGCAGGTGCTATGGGAGCCACAGGACTAACAGGAGCTGCCGGCGCACAAGGATTACAAGGCATGCAAGGCTTAACAGGTGCCGCAGGTGATACTGGAGCTCAAGGTATGCAAGGTATTCAAGGTGAGATAGGATTGCAAGGTCTTCAAGGCTTACAAGGTTTACAAGGACTTCAAGGACTTCAAGGACTCCAAGGAATGCAGGGACTAAGAGGCGAAGCAGGTCTAGGAATGCCAACAGCCGCTGATTATGAGGGCTTAACGTCTGCTGATGATATTCTAAAAATGGTAGTATCTGGCGAACAACTAACACCCGAACAAATACAAGCTGGAGACATAAATAAAGACGGTCAAGTTACGACCCAAGATGCCTTATACAGACAACAAATGGGGTTAGGTTGGAGAGATCCAAGAACCAGTCAAGCAATAAATCCGTTCTTGCAACAATATCAGCTTAAATCTGATTTACCTGATTTTTCTCAATACGCATTAAAGTCCGAGATGCCAGCATTCACACCGTTTGACCCAACAGGGCTTCAGTCAAGATTGTCTGCATTGGAAGGAAGAGAGTTTCCAGCATTTGATCCAACAGGGCTTCAACAAAGAATGGGTTCGCTAGAAAGCAGGGAAATGTTTGATCCAACAGGGCTACAAAGTCAAATTAGCGCTTTACAGAACAGACAAATGTTTGATCCTACAGGATTACAATCAAGAATAGGCGATTTGGAAGGCCGACAAATGTTTGACCCAAGCGGTTTAAAATCAAGAATTTCACAACTTGAGAATCAATTTCAACAGCAACCTTCACAACAAATAAGCATGGAAGATATTGAAGCCTTGATTGAACAGCGCTTGGGAAATATGTCAGCTTTTGGATTACAAGCAGATCCTAACTTTAAAAAAGACACCTTCAGACCCGATAGAATGTTTATAGGCCAAGGCGGTCCGGGCGATATTTAAAAAAGAGTGGACGGTTTACGATTAGCAGAGTATATTTTAAACGAACTGCGAGATAGACAAGAACGAATTTCTGATCATCTATCGAGCGGTTCAATAAAAACGATGGAAGACTATCGTTTCCTTATTGGAGAGTTAACGGCACTTCGCTCCTTTGAGGATGATGTAAAAGAAGTGTTGCAAAAAGCAACTGGAGACAGTTTTGATGAGTGACTTAGCAGTCCCCCAACATATAGAAGCCGAACGCAAGGCTCAAAAAGAAGCGCAAAAAATAGAGGAAAGCAAAACAAACGGTGAAGCATCTATTCAAGATGCCTACATCGAACCTCAAGAAAGAGTGCTTGACCCCTCCCTTATCGACAGCTCACTACTAGAACGAATGCCCGAACCAACGGGTTGGCGTTTATTGGTGTTGCCTTATAAGGGAAAAGGAGTCACAGAAGGAGGTATTGTTTTACCCGATACGTTTGTAGATAGAGAAGCTTTGGCAACGGTGGTGGCGTATGTGTTAAAAGTCGGTCCATTGGCTTACAAGGATTCTGGCAAGTTTGCCGGGGAGCCTTGGTGTGAAGCGAAGGATTGGGTATTAATTGGTCGATATGCTGGTGCTCGATTCAAGTTGGACGATGGCGGAGAAGTCAGAATCATTAACGACGATGAAGTTATTGGTACCATTTTGGATCCAGACGATATTCAGAGCTTATAATCGGAGCAAAACCATGGCAGAAGCATTACCAGAAATTACTGACGAGAAAATTGAAAAGGCGGCGTTACCAGTAGGGAAACGAGCCAATGAAGAAGTATCAGAAGAATCAACATTTATTGAACTAGAGGGAAAAGATTTAGAAAATCTTCCCCCCATAGAAGAAGAAGAAGTTAAAGAAGATTTTGAAACAAGTCCTCACATTGAGAAAGAGGCTGAGACAATTCAAAACGAGGCTGAGAAAAGAACTAAATTAGCGCAAAATAGAATTGATAAGGCCGTTAAGCAAGCTAAAGATTATCAACGACGAGAACTTCAAGCGCTTCAGTACGCAAAGCAAATTGCTGAAGAAAACAAGAATTTAAAGAACCAACAAGCGCAAATGTCACAAAGCTATGGCGCTGAGTTTGGAGCGCGAGTAGAGTCGCAATTGGAAGCATCCAAGATAGCGCTACAAAAAGCCATGGAAGAAGGAGAGGCTGAAAAAATAGCGGAAGCTCAATCCATATTGGCCGCGGCTTCTGCTGATAAAGTCGCTTACGATCAGTACCAGGGACAGCTTCAAAGATACAACCAGGAGATGGAGCAATACAACGCTCAACAGCAAGCCTACATTCAGGAACAACGAATGAGCGCGGCTCAACAACCGCCGTCTCGACAACCTGAGTATCAACAACCGTCTCAGCGTGCTCAAAAATGGGCAAATAAAAACACTTGGTTTGGCCAAGACAAGGTTATGACCAATGTGGCTATTGCAGTTCATGAGCAATTAGCACAAGAAGGATTTGACACAGAGTCAGAGGACTATTACTCTGAGATCAATAAACGAATGAGGCAAGAATTGCCAAACAAGTTTGAAAATAACGTGGAAGCCGACGGGAAACCCGTCCAAACCGTTGCTTCACCATCACGCAGTAACTCAAATGGGCGCAGGAAAAATCGTAATCAGGTAGAGCTGACACCTAGCGAACAGCAATTAGCTAAACGTCTAGGGGTTTCTTTTAAAGATTATGCAGTTCACAAAGCGAGGTTAGATAACTCATGAATGATAAAATTGAAATCGAAGAAAACGTTGAAATTGATAGAACTTCTCGAAGTTCAGAAAAACGCGAGACTCAAAAGGCTAGACGCCCTTGGGAACCGCCATCTCTTTTGAAAACCCCGGAGCCTCCCGCCGGTGTTCGATACCGTTGGGTACGAACCGAGGTAAGAGGTCAGGAAGATCGAAAGAATGTGATGCAACGATTTCGTGAAGGCTGGGAGCCTGTCAAACCGGATGAAATTCCAGAGTTTGATGTGCCAACCATTGATCACGGCAAACACGCAGGTGTGGTCGGAATTGGTGGACTCATGCTTTGTAAAATCGATGAATCAATTGCTGAAGAACGAAATCAGTATTTTGAGGAAAAAACAATTAATCAAATGAATGCAGTTGACAATGACCTCATGCGTGAAGAACATCCTGCAATGCCGATTACAAAAAACCGGCAATCCAGGGTTACTTTTGGCGGTAATTCAAAGACGAAGTCTTAGAGTTACTTAATTTTAATCTCGTGATCGGAGAAGTTAATTATGGCAAATAAAGACGCCGCATTTGGTTTGCGTCCAGCCAAGCATGTTAGCGGTTCACCGTTCAACGGAGGTCAATCTAGATATAGGATTACGACGAGTGCCACATCTTATTCTACGAATATTTACATGGGTGACATTGTGACTCAGAACACAGGAGGTACGGTTACTCGTATCGCTCGTGCTGATGGTGGAGGCGCTACAAGCGACATCATCATTGGTGTGTTCAACGGTTGTTTTTACACTGACCCCACTACAAGTAAACCAACGTGGAGTAATTACTGGCCTGGTAATGCTGCTACTGACGCAGTCGCTTTCATCATTGACGACCCTTATGTCGTTTATGAAGTACAAGCAGATGCTGCTATGCCAGTAGCGGATCTTTGGGGTAATTTCGACATTGTGGATCAATCCACAGTCGGATCAACCCAAAGTGGTCGTTCTAATGTTGAGCTTGACGTGACAACAGGTGCTACTACAGCAACGTTGCCACTGAAAGCAATCGGTATATCTACAGACCCTCAGAACTCCGACGTCGGAAGTGCAAACACCAATGTGCTTTGTTTAATACAGAACCATCTGTATA
>VTLG01016035.1_pt1 | contig 11254 bp, 22 predicted proteins | sample 4694571 | NCBI WGS metagenome assembly VTLG01 (sample SAMN12604809, study PRJNA352737) | marine metagenome | biome: ENVO:00000447; feature: ENVO:00000209|ENVO:00000569|ENVO:01000036; material: ENVO:00002151; isolation source: viral sequences binned using virsorter ... | reverse complement strand
AGATTTTTTTATATCAACTATATCGGACCAATTAGTCTCACCGATAATGTCTTCCCAATAAATCCTAACTAATGGATAGGGAAAATTTTTTTTATTTACTTCTGGTATTTCTCTTTTTTTTGACACTAATATCCAAATTTTGTATCTTGTGGTTTAAACTCTTCAAATGTTCTTGCAAATCTTGCTGCATATTTAGGATGTGTAGGTCTACTCATACATCCATATCTTAATGCATCGTATGCATGATCTTCGGCATTAGTATCAACATCTTCAGGATTCTTATCGTCTGTTGGTAACATTCCTAAAGTTCTAATTAAATTTTTACAAGTTTTAAAAACTCTTATACCAGGTTGGTCATTAACTATTTTTAATCTTTTATGAACTTCAAGTTTACCATTAATTCTACTTTTAGGAGATCTATCTGATGGTCTCCATTTACAACCATGTTGTATCATAGTCTCTGCAATACTTGGGCCAACATCACCTCTTTTAGCCCATGTACTAGAATCTAATATACCATAATTAATATATTCTTCGTTTTCTAAAATAAGGACTTGTCGTGCGAAATTATCCGCTGTAACCTTCTTGGTATACAATTCTCTATAGATCCAGAGATTGTTATCATAATCAACAGCAAACCAAAGCACACAAGCAGGAGAGGAATAACCCCAATCAGCAGAACGAAATTTATACCAACCTTTAGGTATTTCAAAAGGTTCAACAATATGTTTCGTTTTACTAAATTCTGGAAACGCTGAGTCTTCATATGCATCCCAATCTCCATCTAAAAATTGTTTTCTTTGTACTTCAGGTAATGATGCTAACATGATATAATAATCATCTGTTTGCATCAAGTAAGGATTGTCTTGTAACTTAGCTGGAATAAATCTACGACTAATGTGTCTTCTTCCATTAGGTGTATCAATTCCTACATTAAATGCTTTATTAGGTTCTCCTGGTTCTACAAACATTTCTCGTACCCACTGTGAACCAACATTACCTGGATTACCAGTGGATCTCATAAACACAGGAATATCCTTATCTACTGACCTTAAAGAAGATCGTAAAAAATTATATATATCTGGCGAAGGATATTGTGGAAGTTCGTCTATTCCTATCCATGTGTAAGATTGACCTTGGTATCGCAAAACGTCTGTCATGTTCTCTGCGTATCCGAACTCTATCTTTGCCCCTGATGGGAATCGCCACTCTTTTTCTTGCTCTCTCCATTTTGCTCCTGGAAATGCCCTGCTATATAAACGTTGAGAATGATTAATTAAATCTCTCAATTCAGGCATTGTCCTTCTAATTAGGAGTGCTCGATGATGAGCTTTGGAACAATATCGAAGCGGGTCTACTAGCATCGCATATGATTTACCACCGCCTCTTGCTCCACCATAAAATACTTCTCTTTCTGAAGCTGCAAGAAATTCTGTCTGTGGACCTGAATTAGGTTTGAAGATAACTTCTTGCTGATTTATGTGCTCTTGTACAGTCTTAGGAGCACTCTCGATTTGATCTTCTGTAAGTAGTTGTGTGTCTTTACCTTGTAAAGATTTATCTATAGTTAACAGTTTAGTTTTAATATTTTCTGCTGACCGTTTGGCAGATCTTAAAGATTGTTCTGCCTTTGCAACTTTCTTACGACTGCGAGCTAGAATCTGTTGTGTTGACTTCTTGGCTTTCTTTTGAATTACTTTCTTCGGCTTCGGGGGAGCTACTTCTTTCGATTCGTTTTTTAAGTCCGACATGTGATATGTATCTTCCTGTTTTTCTATGTAGCCAAGATGCTGTTTCTCTTAATGAACAATTTTTTAAATAATCTTTTGCTTGATTAAGAGCATCTAATTCTTCTTTAACTGGTTCTAAATATCCAGGTGTATTTGATTCTTTAAAACCAAATGGAACTGTCTTAGCTCTCTTTTTTATTTTTATCGGTTCCATCTTTTGCTGGTAATATAAATATACCGTGCAGAGCTTTCATGTTAATATCAATTTGATCTTTCTTAACAATACCTACTCTGTCTAATATTGAGTTAGCAGCTGCTAGACGAATACCTGCCTGTGGAGTAGTGCCGTCTTCATCTAGTAAGGCGATTAACCTATTAGCTGCTTGTGCAGAGTGTGTAGATAAATGTGTCTCCGCTAATTCTGTAATCTCTTTCTTCAAATTTCTAATAACTTTAGGATAAGAATGGGAGGAATATCCTGCCAGTCTTGCTGCTTCTTTCGGATTGCCCTTTGCTTCTCCGAACAATACGTCTAGAAACTTTTCTTGCATATCTGTTAAGTTTCTTTTTTGAGTTTTTGTTATAGAAGAATCCATGTCTTGCATTTACTAACTCCATCATTTCACTAAATGGAAGATCTTTTACTTTATCCGATAAATATATCTTCGTTTGTTTCATCTTTGTCTACAATATTTTCCATTTGTGGTTGTTCTTTTGGTAATTCTGGTAATACATCCATATCTGCTTGCATAGCTTTAAAAAAATTAGGTTCAATTTTACTTGTCATACCTTGTGGACTGTAAATTTGCTGTATATCTTCTGTAGTTGTAGACAATTCAAACCCTTGCTGGGCTTGTTCATAAAAATTCGTTGGCTTTTTTCTTTTTGACGCACCAGTATCGCCTACAGGAAATGATCCTGAGCCAGTTTTTAGGTAACTTGGTATATTTGCTTCAAATTTCATAATAGTTTTTTATATTATTTGTGATGACCCTGTGTGTTTTGTAGTGTTATGTTTGCGTGTGTCCCTTAAATAATATATACTTTCCTATTATAGTGTTTATATGCAATTTTGTCAAGTATTATTTTTAGGTGCGACAAAGTTTACAGATTTTATTGTTGACAAAATTTGATATGGGGTGTATAATGTTCATAGGAACCCCCAGGGGAGCCTTTACACCTATACTAAAGTTATTTGTAGAAGTACCCCCTAGGGTATTCCCAGGAATATTGTCGGAATATATAGCCCAGAAATATGGCCAGGAGTAGGTTAACAAGGACTTTGGAGATTTTCTGGTGACTGCATATATAGTATATAGGTACCCCCCCGTGGCACACGCATGGGGTGCATTAAGAAAATTTTTATATATAATTAAAGTAGCCCTTGGGCTTCCCTATAATACTTTAGGGGGTCTGGTGGGGTATTTTTTAAATACCCCCCAGCAAAAAATTAAGAAAATTTTGCTTAACACTAGAAACACCAAGGGGTCATTAGGAATTTTGTACCTAATAACCCCCCTGTAAACCTAGTTATGTTTATGCTTGTTTTATGTATTTATTAAAGTCGCCCATTGATGTATCAAATGGTCTGCCTTTAACCCTCGGACTAAATTCAACATTAGCTTTTGAATGTACCTTCAAATATTGCCCGAAGTCTTTTGATTGCAATTTATTCACTATGTGAACATAAACCCTTAAAAGTGTTTCACGACTTTTTGTGTTTGGGCTTTTTGCAATTAGGTCAATCATTTTAAGAGTAGCTTTTTCAAGTTCTACTAATTCATTAATTAACCTTTTTTCTCCTTGCGTGTTTTCTTTTGCTTGGGTCAAGGTTGTAGCAGTTCCAAGTTCTCCATTACTCTCGTCATTTAACTTTGAAACAACTCTAGTTATTGCCGAAGTTTCGGCTGATATAACATTATCAGCTTCAACTTTTTTAGGTGTGAAAAAAGTTCTACTTAATTCGTACAAACCTCGTTCACCTCTAAAAGTACAATAATACACTTTTAGGTGTTCAGTTTTCAATAGAAATTTAGTAGCTAAATTACTTCTAAAAATCTGCTCATTTCCTTGTAAATGATCAAATTTGAATAATCGCCATTGCATTTCTATTTGAACAGGCAATTTAGAGTTTTTTGATTCAATCAACATTCTTGATAAATCAAAATGCTCTATGTTTGCTATTCCAAACATTACACTAGGGGCAACATCTACCAACACTCTATATTCATATGGATATTCTTTTTGAAAATCCTTTAAGTTTTGATTGAGTGATGGAAGCAAAACTTTATTTGCAAAAACTGAAAAGTCTTTAGCAATTAAAGTTCTTCTTTTATCATTATCAAAAAACATTTTTTGAACGCTTTTATCGTTTTCTTTAGCGTCAAAATAATTGTCAATTTTTAATGATCCTTGCTTATACATATTTAAAAAATTTTTAAATATATAAAGCATTTTGCCATTAGCTTGGATTTCGCCTTTGGCTACTTCCTGAACTTCCGTCCAAGTTGTTTTTGCTAAATCAACTTTGGGTTGAATAGCACTCTTTTTAGTTGTGTTCATAATAACTCCTTTCAGTTAGTTTTTTGAACATTTAATACACTCTTATAACATTAAGGCGAAAGTGTGTCAAATATACGTCAAAAATATTTTTTCTGTGAATAACTTTGATATGTGTGTTCATTTTGGGTTTAAGAACATTAGTAGAACATTTTCACGTGTGTAGATGTTCTTGCTTTGTTCTTTGCCTTTTTTTTGCCACAATTCACATGAAAAAAAAATTAGAAATAAAAAACTAAGACATCGTATAACGATACGTGTGAAAAAAAATAATTTGAAAAGACTAAGACATTGCTACTATCCCTAGCCGTTGAAAGGGTTCACGACTAGGGGTTTCTCTAGGGAGAAATTTAAAATATTATTGCACCAATTACTATACCAATAATAAACCAAATAATTTCTTGTCTATAATACAAAGTCCATACATTGAACTTTGACTTTAGTTTATGCAACATAGTTTATATCAACTATATCCCTAGCTTGTTTAAGTTCGTGTTCCCTTGCACAATCTAGAAACTTTGTAATAGTTAATATATGACAAAGCGTATTGAAGTCTTTTAGTTCTTCCTTAACTTCGTTTTTAAAGTCTTGCAAGTATTTTTCTTTTACATTTAATTGAGTAAGTAAAAACCCAACTTGTTGTTGATGACCTTTACTTATTTCTTCCAAGTCTTTAACCCTTTCTTGTAAGTCTTTAACCCTTTCTTGTAGCTTTCTGTAAGGTGTTATTGCTTTCATAATCACTCCTTGTTATTTTTTGATTATGTTTAAATATAACATAATAATTTATTTGTGTCAACTTGACACACTAATATTATAGTGCTAACGTGTACGTATGATAACAGAAAGGAGAAAGCTATGTATTTAATATATACTTTAATTATGGGCATACCTTTTTTTATTATAGTTGTTATGCCTTTACTTAAAATGATTACAGGATAATATATGAAACATACCCAATGAAAGCCCTTGTCATTAATTTGACAGGGGCTTTTCTTTTTGTTATATTGTAATTCTCAACAAGGAGATATATATATGTCAGAAACAAAACCAATAATTGATACAAGCTGGGAGTTAAAGTGGAAAAGGTCTTTGCGTAGAAGACTTATCAACTGCCTTGCTCGTATTGAAAATGATGGCAGACCTACACAGGAACTCGGTTATGAATTAGCAAAAGCTAAAGAGTGCTATGTGTATTGGAATAGTGATACTGCTATGTGGGAAAAACATCAGATGGTTATTGAAACCAAAGATGAAAAAGAGTATGCAGAATTAGATACTTAAAATATATACTATGGGCGATATTAATTTATTGCCCATAGCTTTTTATTGAGAGAAAGGTTTTATGGAACTAACAACAACAGAAACTTTATTATGGCATTTATTTTTTGGTGCTTGCTTTGTAATTTATTTATGGTGCAAGTATGACTAAAAGATTAATCACAATAGAGGCAAGTAAAATTAGTAAGCAACAACAACAAACTTTAATCATTGAACTATTACTTATGGCTAGACAATGGAGAAGAAAAGTTGGTGCAGATATTAAAATTATAAAAAATGGAAAGGGGGAAGTATGAAAAAAGCGTTGATTTTATTAACTTTTTTAACACTTGTAGCTTGTTCAAACAAACAAGTTATGCTTGGTAAAAAATGTTTAAAAGAAGTTGATGGTAATAAAACCATAACTACTAAATCATATGTTTGGGTAGTCAATAAAGATAATGATTGGTCAAATGATTTAAATAAAGTAAATTGTAAATAGGAGAAACAATGAACGATAAATCAAAAGCATTGGCAGATGATTTTTTGCAACACGCAAAGAATATACAAGACCAATATATTACAGGTACACTTCTTGGACAAAAGTTTTTTATGGAAAACTTAATTCAAGATTTACAAATTAAATTAAAGGAAGTTGAGGAAAGACTTTCTAAATACCCACCATATAATTTGACAAAGTAATAAATATAATATATATTATAGGGGCAATCAACCGAGAGGGGGGTTGCCCTTTTTGTTTGAATCGGGGTTCCATTGGAACTTAATTAACCGATAAACAATTAAGGGGGGTGGGAAATACTAGTTATTAATTTGCCCACCCCGAAAAATAATCAACAAGGAAAACAATATGTCAATAATAAAATATGAACCCGTACACATTGGCGACTTCTCTAACTTCATAGAAAATCTTGTAAGTAAAACTAAATCAAAAAGATTTAGAGCAGGGTTTATTAAAACTGATGGAAGTTATAGAACAGGTAAGTTTGATTTCAAATATCGTAAGACTTGGAAACAAACTGATGGTACAATGTATAAACGTAAAGGTAAAGCTAGGACTACTAAAAGGCAAGACTATCTTTTAGCACACGACCTAGTTAAGAAAGCACCTAGAAATATCTCATACCAAAGATTGTTATGGATAAGTGTAGGTAAAAAAATATGGGGTGTCAGTCAATTTAGATTAGCTGATGAGCATATAAGGTTATATGTTTTAAACCCTACGAAGTATAGTCAATTAAAGAACTTACTTATCGGAAACCTAGATGGGAGTACAATGCAATGAATATAATTAGAGATTTACAAAACTCTAAACTTCCAAATGGTTTAACCTTACGAGAAGATACTTTATTAAGAGCATTAAAACTACAAGCTAGAACAGGTATGTATTTAACTAATCCTAGAGTAACGGGATATAGTTCATTTGCTAAAGCTATACTAGCTTGTAAGACTTTTAATCTTGATAGTAAAGCACCAAAGACTTGTAAGAAATTATATCAACATCTAAAAGAGAAAGGATATTATAATGGCTAGAGATACTAAATGGTGTCAGAATCCTGAATGCCCTGAAAAGAAAAACTCAAATCAAATTAGAGGTATCAAGGGTCGTAAGTATTATCAATCTAATCCTGCTAATGGATATGGTAATGGTAATTTCTGCACACTTGGTTGTTATGATCAATGGTCTAATGTATATATGGATAGAGCTATTGATTCAATGGGTGTTAGAATAACTGAACCTGTGAAAGTCAGTATGGAAAATGCTTGGAAAGTTGATTCTGTATATAGTTATAATCCTGAAAGAGATAGTAGCTATCTTTATTTTTTAGTTAATAGGCTACAAAATATTAGACACCCTATCACTAAACAACAAGCAAGTAATCCAGAAGCTGATAATAGTCATTGGACTAACACACTAACATCAGCACAAGCCAAAGTTCTAGCAGAACAACTCGGCTTGACAAATCAATAACAATATAGTAATATATAGATACTACCGACAAAGAAGTTGGTAGTATCTTCAACAAAGAAAGGAGTACTCAATGGAGAAGAAACAAGATATCAGATTGAACAAAGACTATCGGACTGCTTATATAAAAGATTTCCGTAGGCATTTGGAATCTCAATCTGACAATCCTAAATATGAAGCGTACCTATCAGCACTAAAAGTATGCAAAATCAGATTAGATGAATCTTATAAAACTGCTAAAAAAGTAGTTGAAAGAAGATATCTTCCTGATGATGTTGTACAGTTGCAAGGACTACAAAAAAAATATAATACTGTTGATGCCACAGGCAAAGACAGTTGTTTTTATTTTGCAGTAGTTGATGATAAAGGTAAGCCTATGCAAACTACTGATGAATACAATGATGTGGTGCAAAAGCAAAAGCACTTTAGCTTTGAACTTGATGGAAGTTTAGAGGGTAGTGAGTATAGTACAACAAATGATTTTGCTTATGCTTGGTATCGTTCCGAGATGAAAGCTAATGGCTTGAATCCTGATATTAAGATAGAGCAAAAGGGCAACAAGTCAAACCCTCACGAAAGCACAACACTTAATCATAATAATGATTGGTTAAAAGGCAATAGTGGTGGTCATACAAACTACTTTGATAAATGGAAAAGCGATTATGCTTTAAACATTATTGGTAGTAGTGGTTGCCGTTCTCGTGCAATACCTTGCACAGAATCTGAGTTTGCTACATTTGAGCTGATGTTAATAGCAAAAGCTGATGTAGTAAAGACTCACCAAGATTGGATTAGTTCTATAATTAGAGCTACTGATTTAGTTGGTGAGCAAATAAAAGCTATGAAACATAAATCTGAAGTTGATATACTAGCTAAAGAATATAATTGGGAACCAAATGTGTCTCTCAATAAAGTCTTTGGTAGTTCATTAGTAGTGAATCCTGCTAGTGTTAAATCTATGACAGATTCTATATTAGGTTACGAGAGGAAACCTAGCAAGGAAGAAAAGATTGCTAATGCAAAAATTGCTTTGCAGAACCATCTTAAATCCCAACAAGTAGCTTAAATTACACAAGGGTTAGGCGAGAAATCGCCTAGCCTTTACTATGGATATAGCACACGGAATATTATTATTTATACTAGGGCAGATAATAACATTAACTGCTGGACTAATAGTTTATTTTGTGGTAAGATACAATATAAAAAAACAAAAAGAAGAAAAGGAGAACAAACCATTCTATGAGATATAAATACAAAGTAAGAGAGTTAGGAAAAGAAATAATACAAGATATGGAAGCTATGTCTTTAAAAAAATTAAGAAGAAAGTTAGACCATACAAAAGTGTATGCCATTGAATATGTAAATAAACATAATCATTTTATTACAACTACAACGAAAGGAATAGAACCAAAATGAAAATAAATAATAAAGAAGTAATTAAATTTACTAAAAAGGATATTGCAAGTATACGATTAGAGTCACATAAATATGACACTTGGGCAACCATTATGTTAAATAGTGGAGTAGAAATAAGAAGTCATAGTTTTGAACTTGAACAATTAGTATTAGATAAATATAAATCTTATGTTGCGTTTGGTGCAAATATACACACTTGGTTATCAAACAACAACGGAGAAGATTTCAAGTTATAGTATATATACCCTGCCCCGAAACGCAGGATATCATATCATACTTTTATGCAAAAAGCAATTAGGCATATTGACACATCAAGTAAATTATGTTATAAATATAATTCAAATGAATATATTTCACTTACATAAAAACCCAAAGATATGTGCTGAATATCATTGTGATAAGCACGTTGTTAAAATGATATTAGAAACTGCACAGATGTTATCAACAGGTTATCAACGACACGCAGGAGAAGATACCAAAATATATAAACCTGCATATCCCAAACACCCAATGACAGTTTGGGTAGGAGATAGTGTTGGTAATTTTGGTTGGACTTTATTATTAGGTAATTGGTTGGGCTTTGAGTTTGAAAGAAGATATAACAAAATGCACAAGTCTATGAAAATAATAAATTATTTTATTGATTTTAATTTAACTTGGAAAGATAAGATACCAGAAAAAAAATTTACCACACCACCATTATGTATGCCTGATGAATATAAGTGTGATGATTATATACAAGCATACAGAAATTATTATATCAACAAGAAAAAAAGTTTTGCAAAGTATACACACAGAGAAATGCCAGACTTTATGAAAGATGAAAAAGATGAAAAGAAAACAACTTGAAAAAGAAATAGGTACACTATCAAACCCTAGTAAAATGCCTGCATTTGCTTGGGGTATATCAGCAAAGAAATGTATTACTGGTAGTAAGTTAGCAAAGATAAAAGGAACTATCTGTAATAAATGTTATGCACTCAAAGGACACTACGCATTTAAAAATGTTTTTGATGCTCACGAGATGAGAAGAAAAGCCATAGAGAAACCTGAGTGGGTAGATTATATGGCAGAACTTATTACCCAAAAGTACAAAAACCTAGATAAATCAAGGCATTTTCACAGGTGGTTTGACTCTGGAGATATACAATCTTACTCACATTTGATGAAGATATTTGAAGTGTGTGAGCTAACACCACATATAAAATACTGGTTAGCCACAAGAGAATACAATATTATAGCACAGATAAAAGAAGAAGATGTGCCAAAGAATTTATGTTTGCGTGTATCTGCAATCAAAGTAGATAGTCCACCACCAAAGTTTTGGAAGTGGACATCAGGTGTACATAAAGATAAGAAAGCAATAGGTAAGGAGTGTCCTGCCTACAAACAAGGTGGCGAGTGTAAGTCATGCCGTACTTGTTGGAGTCGTTCAGTTAAACAAGTTAGCTATAAGGAGCATTAATGATAACAAAAGAAATGGTAAATAATTATTTAAGTGAAGACTATGATGAGTGGGTTGCAAATGTTTTAACAGATATTTGTAATGATCCACACAGTATTTCTATATTAAGAAAACAAATCATAGAACATTGGGAAGAACATTTAAAAAATTCAAAGGAGCATTAATGAAATATATAATTATAATTATATTTCTACTTACTGCTTGTAATAAAGTAGATGTAGACCCATCAACAACAATACTAAAACAGGTGTTAACAAATGGAAAAAATAAAAAATAGTGAACTGATGATGAGAAATCATTATGAGTGGTGTAAGAAAGAAGGTCGTAAAACTTCTTGGTATGCTGAATATCAAAAAGAAATAGCCTTGACAAATAAACAAAAGTATGGTAAAGGAGTTAGTCGTGAAAACAAAAAATTATAAAATACAAATATTTGCTTTAGGTTATAGAGGTGGCATAACTTTATCGTTGCATGGTGCAGTAGATATGGATAGAATAAATGATGAAGTTATTAGTTTATGTGAGGCAGCACCCAACACATTAAATTTTGAGAGAGATACTTTCTATGACAAGAATAAAGTTCGTATTACATACGAGGAAGTAGCTTGAACTATAAACAGCAGTTAGAAATAGTAAAAGGATTGTTCATTCCACCTGAAACATTGATGAGAATTGACTGTCCTTTCTGTAAAAATATAAATACATTATCGGTAGATACAACAGAAAACAATATCAAATGGTATTGTTTTCATTCTACTTGTAGTGCCAAAGGTAAATATCAAGGAGAAAAAAATATGCAATATGTAGAAAAAGTTTTAAAGGGAAACAAAGAATTAT